>VFSW01000353.1_pt1 | contig 65792 bp, 64 predicted proteins | sample 5358111 | NCBI WGS metagenome assembly VFSW01 (sample SAMN11554181, study PRJNA540505) | mine drainage metagenome | isolation source: sediment from site ElyBrook_90M | place: USA: Ely Copper Mine, Vershire, VT | collected 2017
GCCGCAGGGGCCGGTGTCGCCCATCTGCCAGAAGTTGTCCTTCATGCCCATCTCGTAGATGCGCTCCAGCGGGACACCATCTTTTTCCAGAACCGCGCGCCAGTGCTCGTAAGCCTCGTCGTCGCGCGCGATGCCCTGCTCGCCCTTGAAGATGGTCACGTACAGCTTGTCCTTCTCAATGCCATACCACTTGGGCGAGGTGACCAGCTCCCAGGCGTACTCAATCGCGTCCTTCTTGAAGTAGTCGCCGAAGCTGAAATTGCCCAGCATCTCGAAGAAGGTGTGGTGGCGATTGGTGAATCCCACGTTTTCCAGGTCGTTGTGCTTGCCGCCGGCGCGCACGCACTTCTGCGACGTGGTGGCCCTGTTGTAGTCGCGCTTCTCGATGCCCAGGAAGACATCCTTGAACTGGTTCATGCCGGCGTTGGTGAACAGCAGCGTGGGATCGTTGGCCGGGACGAGCGAGGAGGAGTGGACGACCTTGTGTCCGTGCTGCTCGAAATAGCGCAGAAACATCGCACGAACGTCGGAGCCTGATAGCTTGCGGGTGGGCATGGTGATGAGAAAAGTTTATCAGGAAGAAAGCCGTCAGCGGTGTGTGCTCATCTGCTCATCATTCCCAGCAGCATGGCCTCGGCCTGCTGTGGATCGCGGTGCTTGAAATCCGGTTCCAGATGGAACGCCGCCGCGCCGGGCATCCGCTGTTGGAGCGAACTGATGAGGCTCTCTCGGGGCGCTTGCGGGCTCTCCGGTCCAAAGATGAGGAAGTCCATCTTCGAGGCCTGCAGGAGAATTCGCGCATCGTGCACAAGCGAGGTGGAGATGACCTCGTATCCGTTTCCTTTAAGCAGCATGCGGACGAAGGCACATAGGTCAGGCGAGTTGTCGATGAAGAGCACGCGACCCTTAATTTGAGGATCGCTGCTGGCTTCCGTGAAATGCTCCCGCAGGCAGGAGGCGATGGCTTCCTCTTCGCTGGCATGGATGCACAGCACGGTGGCGAGCTTGGTTATCCGCAGCAGGTTGCTGACGAAGGGAGTGGGTTCGGCCAGTCGCAGATCGCCGCCGCGATTGCGCGCACGCGCAGCGAACCGCACCAGCAGGCCCATGCCGGTGCTGTCCACCTTCTGCACGCCGCACAGGTTCACGGTCAGGCGCTTGAACTCGCGCAGGCCGCGCTCCAGTGCCGACTGCAACACGGGGACTTCTCCGGCCACGATCGGCCCGGCGCACTTGATGACATACACGCTTCCGCACCAGCGCTCTTCCACTTCCAGGGCCATGGTCCCTCCTGCTAAGGCTGCTATGTTACAACATCGCGGGTGCGGCACCCGTGTGGTCAATTGACGGGCGGTTGCCTGTATCCCATAATCGATGTGCCTGACGATTTTCGCGGTTGGCAAGGTGGTTTGCCGTGACACAACAGAAGAAGGCCGCTCGCCGTCCTTTCCGGACGGCTGGGGAGCGGCTCGACGATATGCTGGGCGACGCCTCGGCGCGGATCGAGGACGAGGCGCAGTCGCTGATCCAGTACATCAACGACGAGTTGGTGCCGGCGATTCGCCAGCACTCGACCAAGGCGCTGCGCATCGCCAGCGAAAAGCTGGCCCAGGCCGCCGATCACATGGACTCACGCCAGAGCAAGCGATAGCGACGGGGCGGACAATGCCGCAGGTCCCGCCTATCACTTGCTGTCAGGGGCGAAAGCTCGTCTCGTTGGGGGATGTTTTCGCAGCGGGTGAGACCCCGCCCCTTCAGGTCGTACTTCGCCGGGCGGGATTATTCAGCGTTCTGGCGGGTGCGCTGCTGCTCTCGGCCTGCGGCGGGCACAAAACCGCGCGCAGCCAACCGGTCCCTCCGCCGCCTACTATCACGCAGCCTCAACCGGCGCCAGAGACCGCCGAAGTCCCAACCACACCGAAATCCCTGCGCCATGCCAAGCCGATTTACGTCGAAACCGGCATGGCGAGCTGGTATGGGCCTCCCTACCATAATCGCCGTGGGGCCGATGGCCAGATTTACAACCAGCACGCCATGACCGCCGCACACCGCACCTTGCCGCTGCACTCGGTTGTGCGCGTCACGAATGTCAGCACTGGACGCTCGGCCATCGTGCGCATCACCGATCGTGGGCCGTTCGTGGAAGACCGCATCATCGATCTCTCACTGGCGGCGGCCAAGGCGGTTGATGTCTGGCGACCGGGCACGGCGGAAGTCAGGTTGGAAGTGCTGTCGGCGCCGGCGCCGATCTTTCAGGGCGGGCGTTGGTGCGTGCAGATCGGCGCGTTTCACAGCAAGAAAGCGGCCCGCAAGCTGGAAAGAAAGCTGCAGGACCGTTATGAAAACGCTAACGTCGTCGAATTCACCGGGCCGACTGGCGAATGGGTGCGCCTCCGTCCGCAAGGCGACGGCAAGCGCCAGGCGGAAGAGGTCGCCAGCAAGACCCACGTCAAAGAGGGGGGCGTGTTTCTGGTGAGGCTGGACTAGCAGAATCGATGAATTCCGCGGCCGCGAGGCTGACGATGCGGCTGCCAGGATGCAAAAGTGGTGCAGGTCGAGCGGCGTGACCGGCGCCGTCATCCTTGGTTTCGCGAGTACTGACCACGTCCCTCGGCTTCCACTACAATATGTGTGTGTGGTTTCGGTATCTCCTTTTCGCAATCCTTTACGGTGTCCTGTGTCTTGGCTTGACCGGTGCCGCGGTGGCTCAACAGGCGCCGCCGGTGGAACAGGTTCCAACTGACAAGTCGGCCCCGCCGCCGCAGAACAATGCTGAGAATCCACCGCGTTCCAACGGTGTGCCCGCGGGCGAGAGTTCCAGCAAGCAGACGCAGATCAACATCGCTCCGCCGGCCAACGATGCCAAGAGCCATCCCAATGCGGGATTGGACGATAACGGTGGCCCCCGACCCTACGATCCCATGAAGGCGATGAAGGACGTCGAGGTCGGTGACTTTTACTACAAGCAGGACAACTACAGAGCTGCCATCAGCCGCTACCGCGAGGCGCTGCAATACCAACCCCATTACGGGGAAGCCACCTTCCACCTGGCCGAGGCGCTCGGAAAAAGCGGCGATACCGCCGGCGCCACGGAAAATTACGCAGCGTACCTGAAGCTCCTGCCTGATGGCCCCCACGCTAAGAAAGCGAAAAAGGCGCTGGAAAAGCTGAAGGAAAAGGAAGTGAAAACCTCCGAAAAGCACGGCTCCCGTAAGCCAAAGCACGCTCCAGATAATAATAAGAGTCTTACCGGCACGGCTGAAGTTACCCCTTGAACTGAGACCCTCGGATTTGAGTTTCTAGCCACCCGGCAGTGCGCCGTAACCAAGGTTGGCAGCAGAAGTCCGAGCGCTTTGAAGCTTCAGCCCGGACCCACTCGCTCCTTTCGTAATCGGGGTTTCTGGAGTTTGTAGCAGTGCAGTAATGCCGTTCTGGTGGCGCGCAGTGCCATTTCAGGCTTCGCCGCCGTCCCTGCCACCAGATTGCTTGCCTTTCGATCAACTCTCTGTTATTGTCCGCGACAAAAGCCGAACCTAGGATGCCCGTCGGTAGCGGCTCAGGGCCCCGGGGTCGGCGGCACACAACCAACTCAGAGGAGGTCTTTTCATGGCATTCTGTCCAAACTGTGGGACTCAGATGGCCGACAATGCAGCTTTTTGTGCAAATTGCGGCAAAGCACAACCCGACGCGGCGGCAGGCGCCCAGCCTCCGGCTGCCGGTCCCGGCGCGGCATACATTCCGCCGACGACTTCTTCTTCTGGTTCTGGGCTGGCCGAAAATGTCGCCGGTATGCTGGCCTACTTCACCATTATTCCGGCGATTTTGTTTTTGGTGATCGAGCCCTACAACCGCAACCGTTTCGTGCGCTTTCACGCATTTCAATGCTTGTTCGTTGCGGTGGGACTGATCGTGCTCGACATTTTGCTGGTCATCGCCTCCTCGATTTTCCACCTCGTGCCCGTGATCGGCTGGTTCGTCGCTGCCCTGATGTGGCCGCTGTATAGCTTGGCTGTCCTGGCGTTGTGGCTGCTGCTGGTCTTTAAGGCCTACCAACACGAGATGTTCAAGCTGCCGGTGGTGGGCGATCTGGCTGAAAAGCAGGCGGGAGCGTAGACGTTGTCAGTTGTCGGTTGTCAGTTGTCAGCGGTGCATCCCGCTCTTGAAGATGAGGGGACCGTGACGACGATCACCATGCTGTGCCCACCCTGCGCCACGAGCGGCCGACAAGGACGCGGCCGCTGATACACTGGCCGGTCAGATCATGTTCAATTCCTTGGCCACTGCAGTCCAGTATCTGCTGTTCTGGTTTCTCGCCGTCGTGGCGCCGGTCTGGGATTACTACGACACCCGCCGCCTCAAGCGAAATCCCAGCTCGCAAGGCAAAATCCGCTACTACAAAACGGTGACGGGTTGGCTGTGGATTGGCAGCATTCTGGCATTACTTGCTGTGGGCTGGCGCTCGCTGTGGATCCTCTATCCCGCGCCCGAGGAGATCCCCTGGCTCCTTGGGCACGTCTGGGTCTTCTATCTGGTGGAGGTGGTGATTGCCCTTTTCGTCGCGCTCCTGCTGCTGCCGGTCGCCGTCATCTTTTGGAAAAAAGTTAAGAGGCAGCCACGCAAGTATTCGGGGGCAGAAGCGTTCAAAGCTTTTAACTGGTTCTACCCGCAGACCCGGAGCGAGCGCCGCTGGTGGGTATTGGTTTGCATCACGGCAGGAATCTGCGAAGAAACGTTGTTCCGTGGCTTCCTGCTGTACTACCTGCATGTCTTTGCGTGGACGCTGAACCTGACTCTCGCACTATTGATTTCGTCGGCGATCTTCGGACTTTGTCACCTCCTTGGAGGAGTCGTCCAGGGTGTGATCCCGAGCGCCATCGGGGGCTTCCTTTTCGGATTGCTTTTCATCCTCACCGGAAACCTCTTCCTTCCTATGGCTCTCCATGCGGCAATGGATCTGCGCATGCTGGTGATCCTGCGCCCGCCGGCTGCAGAGACAATCGCGTAGCTCCCACTGCAGGCCATAGCAACTAGCGAAACATCCGGAGATCGAACAGGAAGGGCTTCGGCGCCTGGACTTTGAGGCGGCAGAAATCCGCATGGGCGGGATTGAGCAATACGTTCCATTCCCCGCGAATTGCGGCCGATGGCACCTGCAAGGCCACCGCTCTGGCCCGGCGAATCCATTCGTCGCCGAATCTCCGCAGGAACTCATCCCGGCGTTCATACCAACGCTGGGGAAGGAGGTTCAGATCCAGATGTTCGCTCGCGATGTCGTTCGGAAGTTCTGCTTCGATGGAAACCACGTCGTCGGGTTGCAGGTTCGGCTCCAGGTTGACAAACGTCTCGAGGGCCGCCAAAGCGAGCGACCGAGAGGTGTAAACCACTCGTACTCCTGGATTGTTCCAGCGTCCACCGTAACGGCGGGCACCCTCGCCGGAGAAGGCGTCGGCTGCATGAATGCGGCGGCAAATCCTCCAAAGCTGCATCAGCTATAGACACCATAGGCGATGCGTCCGAGGATGTTCTCTACCTCTTTAGCGCCCAAATCGTTATCCAATTGGTCGATCGGAACCGCCCCGCCTAGCGCCCGGTTGGGAGTGCGTAACCACAGTGTAGCTTTCTCCCGATTGCCGATCATCTCAACCGCTGTGGCATATACTCGCGCCAATCGCACCGTGCGGTCCGACTCGGCAGCGGTTAGCCGGGAGTGCCGGCTCAGACGCCGGCTCAAGGTCCGCTGCGGAATACCCAGTTTCTGCGAAAGGGCGGCGTTCTTCAGATCAAGTCTTTGTCCCAGCTCCAGCAGAGATCCTGCCGGCAATCCCTGGCGAATCAACTCCGCGAGCTCGGCAAAGCTCGTCACCTTGCGCCCCAGAACCTTCCTGCCCCCCAGGACCTGCGCAATGGCATTGGAATTCATATTGGCCTCTTGGCTTTGTATGATACGCCATTTGGCAATCCATTGCGACGGCAGGGGTTCGGCGAAGCACGGCCATTTTCCCCAAGACACCGGGGGCGAATGGAACGGATGCTGTTCCGGCACTTCTCTGGTATTAGAGCCCCGTTTCCGGCTTGACATCCCGCCCGAAATGTCATTTCTATTTACTTTTTAACTCCCGGCAAAGACGAAGCGGGGATGACTCCTCTATACTGAACAGCTTTATCCTGGCGGAGAACTTGTGAGGATCAAAGTCTTCTATCACGACAAATGTTTTGACGGCGCCTGCTCGGCCGCGCTATTCACGCGGTTTTACCGGGAGCGCATTCGCGAGCACGCGGAATTCGAATATCAGGGGTTGGTGCACCGCGCCGGTGCTCTCTTCAACGAAGCCGATTTCACCGGCGACGAGAACGCCATCGTCGACTTCAAGTATTCGCCCTCGCCGCGCATCACCTGGTGGTTCGACCATCATCAAAGCGCCTTCCTTACGCCCGAGGACGCCTCGCGCTTCGAGCGGCAACAGAGCAATACCCACTTCTACGATCCCGATTTCCGCTCCTGCACCAAGTTCATTGCTACTGTCGCCGAGCAGCGCTTCGGCTTCAATCCGGCTCCGGCGGCGGAGATGATCGAGTGGGCCGACATCATCGACGGCGCGCTTTACGACAGCCCCGAGTCCGCAGTGGAGATGCAAACTCCCGCCACTCAGCTCACCATGCTGATCGAATCCAACCAGGACCCGCGATTCATTCCCGGCCTGATTGCGACGCTGGCGTACAAGCCGCTGGCGGAAATCGTTGCCCAACCGGAAAGCGCGGGCCGTCTGCCGCAGCTGATGGAACGGCATCGAGACTCGATTGAAATCATCCGCAGCCACTCGGAATGCAAGGACGGCGTTATCTTTTTCGATGTGACCGGCTACGACCTCGAGGGATACAACAAGTTCATCCCCTACTATCTGCATCCGCATTGCGTTTACAGCGTGGGGCTGAGCAAGAGCAGCTTCCGCACCAAGGTATCGGTAGGTTCCAATCCCTGGACGACAGCGGGCCACATGGAGAACCTGGCCAAGATTTGCGAGCGCTACGGCGGTGGCGGCCACGCTCGAGTGGGCGCAGTCTCTTTCCCACCAGACATGTTCGACCAGGCGCGTCAGGCAGCCGGCGAAATCGTCAGCGAACTCCGCGCCAGCTACCGGGCACACGAAGAAAGCTAAAAGCGCATGAGGTCGTCCAGGTCACCTTACTCGCTGGGCGCTCGGGTAGCGATGACGCCGCCGTTGCCGTGCGTGCTCATACCTTCTTGCGCCCGCTCCAGCAGCGCCCAATCGGATTGAAACTCGGGCCAGAGCTGGCGGTGTTTGGATTTGGTGGAAAGCAGTGCGTTGGTGCGCGCTAACAGCAACCGGAAGGCGAGGCTGGGGTCCGATCCCGCGCTGAAGACGTTCTCCGGAGTCAGGCCGACGCGCCGCACATCGCCGCTACTGCCCAGTTCCAGCCATGGTCGCCCGGTTTCATCCACATACGCGCGCCCGTTCTCCTGCAAGGTGCGGAATACGGTCTGTAGTTGGCGGCGATCGGCGATGATGCCATCATCTGCAGCACTACGCAGTATCTCCTGGAACTGCTCGCGGTACTTCCGCCAATCGCGTTCGTCGCCGATCTCTCGCAAGCGGTAGGCCTCAAGATCGCGCTCGATCGCCCGCTGCCGCGCCTTGTCTCCGGCGCGCTGGGCATCCACCAGCTGCTCGTAGAGAACGGCCACGTCCTCCGAGGGATGTTCGCGCAGCTCGTGAGCCGGATTGAAGCGGCCCGTCAGGAGATACGACGCGGCCAGCACGGGGATGGCCTGTGCTTCGAGGACGGCGATCGGCACCAGCCATTTCTTGGAGCGCAACGTCTGTTCCGTACCCATACGGCAATCCGAGCTGCGCCGGTAGGCACCCGGCACCTGCACCACGCGAACTACCCGCAGTTGCAATTCGGGATGCCGTTCGGCGTAATGCGTGAAGCTGCGAGCGATGGCCTTGGGACCGGTCATGCCGAAGTCGTTCACCACGTCGCGATGGGCCGAGTGCGGAAAGTACATATTGACCACCCGCTTGGCAAAATCAGCGCAGTTGCGCGAGAAGCCGTTGTAGTGGTTCACGTTGGGCCGCGCGTTGAACTCGCGAATGAATTGCTCGTCCTGCTCGACTGTGGTGTGGACTTCGAAGATGTAGATCTCGCGGACAAAGGCCGCGGCCACCGAATCGCGCCAGTTGGCGTTGGGATCGGTGATGCAGCGCGCGCTGGTGCACAACTGCCGCAGGTATTTTTCCCGGTACTGGTCCTGCAAAACACGGCGCAACTGGGGCGCGGCAAACAGCGGCCGGTCGCGCAGGCTGTCTACGCCGTAAAGATAGACACTCAGCGGAACGACGTTCCACTCGTAAGGCTGATTTTCCTGGTAGTCTTCGTAATTCTGAATGACCGAGCCGGACTCGTCGGGGCCGCACAGCCTGAGCAGGACCGGCGACGCGGGGCAAATGCGCGACAGGTAGACGGCGGCGTGTCCTTCGCCCACAATTTCCGCCGTCACCAATTCCGGCTGGACATTAGGTTTGGCGTCCAGCACCAGGCCGATGTCGGCCCGCGCAGGCGGGTGCACCGCTGCGATGAGCCAAAGCGCCAGCAAGCACCTGTACCAAACGCGCCGATGTAAAGCACCCCGCATGCCGCGCCGCGCCTCCCGGCTCACTATTCTGTTAGACGATGCTGACTTCAGGTGGGATCGCTCCTGGGAAATAGGCCCCTGCGCTCACTTCTTATCATACCTTTACTCTTCCAATTTCGACATTAACTGATCATGAACCCGGTTGTGCTTGAGCAGAGAGATCGCGCGCGAGACAGCTTGCTTTCGCCCCTTTCCCTAGAAATGGACACGGTATTTACACTTTATTGACAACTTCCTTGGCCGTGGGCCGTACGATTCTTGTATTAGCTCCATCGGCGGGTGGGTGATCGGGTCGGAATAGTGGCTCCTAGGCAAGACTCATCCGCCGATCGGTCAGTTCCAGGTGCAGGCGGTCAGTAGGCCAGCAGAATCCGCAGGTCGCGGACGTTGTTCCCTGTAGGCCCGGTCATGACCGCGTCGCCAATGGCATGGAAGAGCGGAAAGCTGTCGAAGTCAGCCAGGGAAGCGACAGGATCCAGCCCTTGTTGCCGCGCCCGTTCCACCGTCGATCCATCGACGATCGCCCCGGCGGCGGGACTATTGCCATCAACCCCGTCGGTGCCCGCGCTCAACACCGTGATATTCTCGCCCGCGATCTTTTGCGCGCAGTAAAGGGCAAACTGCTGGTTTCGGCCGCCTAATCCCGAGGCTGCTCCCACCTTCACTGTGACCTCACCACCGGAGATGAGGCAGGCCCGCGACACACCCCCGCGCAGCTCGCGCAGCCGCTGCAGGAGATAGTCCGCAGCCTTCCGGTAATCCCAGTCATCGCAGCGGTTGTCCACCTCGACGGCAAAACCTGCGAGCGCGGCGCGCTCCACCGCGGCGTTGACCGCGGTTGCGTTCGACAGCACGGTCGCGTAATGCGAGCGCGAAAAGGCAGGATCGCCGGCCTTCGGCGTCTCTCTCAGCCGCTGGTCATCAAACAGCGCTCGCACCGACGGTGCAAATTGCGTCAGCAATTGATAGCGCCGCGCAATGTCGTAGCACTCCCTAACGCTGGTGCTGTCAGGCATGGTCGGTCCGGAAGCCAGCGCGTCCAGTGAATCTTCCGGCACATCGGAAACCAAGATCGACAACTGGTGCGCCGGCATTGCGGCCAACGCCAGGCGTCCGCCTTTCAACGCCGAGAGATGCTTGCGAATGGCGTTGATCTCGGCAATAGGAGCGCCCGAATGCACCAGCGCCCGATACGTCGCGACCACATCCGGCAAGGAGATGCCGGCGCTAATGGGCTTTTCCGCAATAGCCGAGGCCCCACCGCTGATGAGGAACACCACGAGTGCCTCAGGCGGAAGCCCCTGCACCAGTCGCAGGATCGCATCGCCGGCGCGCAGCGAGTCCTTGTTAGGCAGGGGATGACCACCGCTGAAATAACGAAAACCGAACACTTGCGCCGGCGGAATATTTGGGGTCGCAACAATGCCTGTCAGCCCTGTGCCCACGATATTCGCGAATGCCTCCGCCATGCTGTGGCCGGCTTTGCCGATGGAGATCACCAGCGCCGGCTGGAAAGCTTCGAGGTCGTAAGCCTCGTCGCCTACTTGCAAATAGCGTCCTTGCGGCCGCAGCTTTCGGTTGAAGGCCTGCGCGATATCGCACTCGCCGAGGGCGTGGTCAAACATATCGCGCACGCGGTCGCGCATCTCGCGGAAGAGAGCGTTCTGTCCCGCCCCGGCCGGAAATTGGCAATCGTGAGGCATGAGGGCCGATTATAGAATGCCGATACGGCGTGCCTGTTTGCCTGAGTTGAGCCGCGTGAGAACTCGCCTTCGTACCTGTACAATCAGTTGGTCGTCATGAACGCTGCCGTCCTCCACACGCTGGGCAAGCCGCCGCGATACGAAGACTTCCCCGATCCGACTGCGCGCGACGGCGAGGTCATCGTGCACGTCCGCGCTGCTGCGCTGAAGCCCGTCGACAAGCAACTGGCCAGTGGCTCGCACTACGCCAGCATACGTGCGCTGCCCTCGATCTGCGGCATCGACGGCGTCGGGTCTCTCGACGACGGCCAGCGGGTTTACTTCGGCGGCACGCGCCCGCCTTACGGCGCAATGGCGCTCCGCACCGTTGTGCGGCAAGGGTTTACTTTTCCCATACCTGACAATCTTAGCGACGAAACGGCTGCGGCGATTGTCAATCCCGGTGTTTCTGCCTGGCTGACGCTGGCCTCGCGGGCCAGGCTGGCGCCGGGCGAAAATGTGCTCATCCTCGGTGCCACTGGAGTAACCGGTAGGCTGGCAATTAAAATCGCCAAGCTGCTGGGAGCGGCTCGCGTCACCGCCGCGGGACGTAATCGCGAAGCTCTCAGTAAACTGCACGAGTATGGCGCTGACGCCACCATTCAGCTCGACATAGCCAGTGACGAACTGGGGGAGGCATTCGCGCGCGAGGCCGGAAAATCTGGCTTTCAGGTTGTGATTGATTACGTCTGGGGGCTTCCGGCAGAAGCGTTCTTTGCGGCCGTCACGCGCAAGGAGTTCGCTGCCATCGAATCCGAGTCCCGCTACGTTCAGGTGGGAGAAAGCGCCGGCCGCGTGATCTCGCTTCCAGCCGCGGTCCTGCGCAGCACTCCGGTGACAATCATGGGGACAGCCGGAATTCCTCCACGCGAGGCCTTGATCGATGCTCTGCAAAAAGTCCTGGCGCACGCAGCCAGCGGAGAACTTAAGGTCGAAATCGAGCGCATTCCACTCGCCGATATTGAGGCCGCCTGGCAGCGCGAACCACATGGGCGGCGGTTCGTCGTCATTCCATAGATCAGGGACTTTGAATGCGAAGGTGTGGGGCCACCGGCGAGTTTCAAGTTCCAGGACCGCCGGTCCTATAACTCCAAACCGGTTTCAGCTTACTTACCGGCTGCAATCTAAGCCTCGTTAGCGCTTCGCTGTCGGCTCCGGATTCTTTCCCGCCAGCGCGTGCTCGGCGACATGTGCAACCTGCAACACAGTCGCCTCGTCGAAGTGCCTACCCAGAACCTGCATTCCAATCGGCAATCCATCTTTGCTCTTGCCGCAGGGAATCGAAATTCCAGGAATACCGGCCAGATCTGCGGTGACGGTGAAAATGTCAGCCAGGTACATGGCCAGCGGATCGTCCACCTTCTCGCCCAGCTTGAATGCCGGCGTTGGCGTCGTCGGCGTCACGATGACGTCAACCTTCGCGAACGCCTCATCGAAATCGCGCGCCAGCAGACTGCGCACGCGCTGCGCCTTCAGATAATAAGCGTCATAGTATCCCGCGCTGAGCACGTAGGTCCCCAGCATGATGCGGCGCTTCACCTCAGCCCCGAAGCCGGCGTCACGCGTGCGGCGATACATCTCGCTCAGCGTCTTGCTCTCGCCCGAGCGCAATCCGTAGCGCACGCCGTCATAGCGCGCCAGATTGGATGACGCCTCCGCCGTCGCCACAACGTAGTACGTCGGTATGGCATACGCTGTGTGCGGCAGCGAGATGGGCACGATCTCAGCCCCGGCGGTCTTCAATTCCTGAATGCCCAACTCGACGGCAGCGCGGACCTCGGCATCGAGGCCCTCATCAAAATATTCCCCAGGAACACCGACCTTCATTCCCCTCACCGGCTGGCCGATGTAGTGCCGATAGTCGGGAACAGGAACGTCAGCGGTGGTCGAATCCAGCGGATCGCGTCCGGCGATGGCCTGCAGCATAAGCGCAGCGTCCTGCACGCTTTTGCCGAATGGCCCAGGATGATCCAGCGACGAGGCAAACGCAATCAGGCCGTAACGGGAAACACGGCCATAAGTCGGCATCAAGCCCACAACCCCGCAGAACGCGGCCGGCTGGCGGATCGACCCGCCGGTATCGGAACCAAGGGATGCTACTGCCGTTCCCGCCGCCACCGCGGCAGCCGAGCCGCCTGACGAGCCTCCCGGCACGCGGGAGTGATCGCGCGGATTGCGCACAGGATAAAAGCCGGAGTTCTCGTTCGACGAGCCCATGGCGAACTCGTCGCAATTGGTCTTGCCCAGGATGATGGCGCCGGCGTTCTCCAGTCGAGTCACAACTGTCGCGTCATACGGCGCAACAAAGTCTGCCAGGATCTTCGAGCCCGCCGTGGTGCGCACGTCTTTAGTGGTGAAGACGTCTTTGACGGCGATCGGCACTCCCGCCAGCGGCGGCAGATCGTCGCCTTTGTCGGCGAGCGCGTCGAGGTATGCGGCCTGCCGGTAAGCGCGCTCTTTGCATAAGGTGAGATAGGCGCCGATGGCCGGATCTTCGGCTTCGATCTTCTGGTAGAAGGCGTCTACCAGCGTTGTGGCCGTGATCTCCTTTTCCAGCACCGACGTGCGGGCCGAATCGACCGTAAGCAGGCTGATGTCCATGAATTACCGCTCAATCACCTTGGGAACTTTGAAGAAGCTCCCGTCCGTCGCGGGCGCATTGCGCAGCGCATCCTCGCGGCTCATGCACGGCAGCGGCGCATCGGCACGCATGGCGTCCGCGAACCCCGCACCTTGCTCTTTGCGCTCGCCGCAGCGGCTGGCGACTTGGGCCATTGGCCCCACATTGCTGGTATCCAACTGGTTCAGCCGGTCGATGTAGCCCAGGATCGAGTTCAAGTCCCTCAACATGCGGGCGCGCTCCTCTGCCGTCAGTTCGAGGTGCGCCAAATCCGCGACATAGGCCACATCTTTTTCGGAAACCATAGAACTGTCTCTGCTGAATCAATGTTGGAGTTGCTTGCCCTTCACAAACTGGATCGCAGTCACTCGCCGGGGTGAGATTTGATTCACCGCTGCGAGGTACTGTTCACAAAGGCCGCGCAGTTGTTGCCTCCACGACTCGTCCGGCACGCAGACGGTCAGCACGCCGTCGGCAAAGCTGATGGCGGTGGCGTGCTCTGCCGCCTTGGTTCCGCAGGCCAGCGGCCAAGCCAGCAGCGGCGCAGCGTCTCCCTCGCGGCGTACCATGTCGCTGAAAATCTTCCTCAAGCTTGCGCGAGCGTGCTGCATTGGACTGAAGCCCTCATTGTAGATCAGCGGTGTGGCTCTCCGCTGTCTGCACAGTTCAAAGGTGGTGGGTCAGTCTGCCACGCCGTTCCAGCGCAACGTAGTGTGCCGCCGGCTTCGCCGTGGAGTATGACTGCCGAAAATCGAACCCCGCAGGGGTGGAGTTGCAGTTAGCCCAGGACGGAGCGAAGCGGAGTCCTGGGTAAAGTGGGAAAAAAAGCCGAGTCCCTTTACCGGGGACCCCGACAAGCGCCGATTTTGCGCTTGTCGGGGTGGTTGAGGGACGGCACCGTTCTCACGCAGATTCTAAAGGCCAGCTCTACCCGATAGGTTCCAAACTGATCAACTACTCAGTTCGATCGCGCGACAACCTCAACCCGCCCGCGGAAATTCGCGGCGCACGAACTCCAAGGCTTCTTCTTGACTGCGCAGAGATCCCTCCAGTTGCGCATCTTCGACTGCCGACAGCATCTCACGGAACTCCGGGCCGGGAGCATAACCAAGCTGAATGAGGTCGTTTCCGTTGATCAGCAGCGGCGGCCTGATTTCCTGCTCCGTGGCGCGCTGCTGCCGCTGGCTCACGAAATCGTACATCGCCAGATTTCCGTGGCTGCTGAGGCAATCGATGCGATGCAGTTCCAGGTGCTCGTCAAATTTCGGCAGACGCAGAAATCGTTTCAGCGTCGATTCCTTCATTCGCTGGGCATCGGCAAAGCGCATGTGATTGGCTACCAGCGCTGCAATCTGCCGGGTGTCGTCATTCGAAAAGTGCAGGCGGTGGCAGATTTCCTCCGCCATACGCGTACCAATTTCGACGTGCCCGTCGAAGCGAATGCGATCAGGCGCCACGCGAAAGGTCGGCGGCTTGCCCACGTCGTGCAGCAGCGTTCCCCAGGCCAGCGTGCGCGAGCAGCGCGGCGGCAGCTTCTCCAGCAACAGAAGCGTGTGAATCCACACATCGCCTTCGGGATGAAACTGCGGCGGCTGCTCAACACCGTGCATGCGATCGACCTCAGGCAGCACTTCACGAAGCAGGTTCGTAGAATCAAGTAACTCAAATGCTGCGCGTGCGTGGCCCTCGGTCAACATCTTGGTCAGTTCGTCGCGCACGCGCTCGTGGCTGACCTGATGGATGAAAGGCGCGAGCTGGCGGATGGCGGCGAACGTCGCTGGCTCGATGACGTAATCAAAACGCGCGGCAAATCGCACCGCGCGCAACATGCGCAGCTTGTCTTCCTGAAAGCGATCCTCCGGCCGCCCGATGGCCCGCACCACCCCGGCCCTGAGATCATCGCGGCCCCCAACGAAATCCAGCACGCGATTGCCCTCCAGCGGGTCCATCAGCAGGCCGTTGATGGTGAAATCGCGCCGCTGCACGTCTTCTCGTGGATCTTTGGAATACCGCACCTGGTCGGGATGACGCCCGTCGGAGTAGGCCCCGTCGTTGCGAAAGGTCGCCACCTCAACGTAGTTCGGGTGCTCCGATGGGCTCGGCGAAACTGGAATGTCTTCCGGCGACGGCACCAGCACCACGCCGAACTGTGCTCCTACGGCATAGGTCTCAGGAAAGATGCGCATCACCTCGGCCGGTCTGGCATCGGTCGCCACATCGTAGTCGGCAGGCGCCAGGCCGAGCAGCGTGTCGCGAACGCAGCCTCCGGCAAAGTACGCCTGAAAGCCGCGCCGCCGCAGCTCGCGAACGATATTGGTGGCGTGCTCCCGCATGGAAAGATGATAGCAAGTTGCAATTAGCGATTAGCGATTAGCAATTAGCCTTACACTTGGCTCTGCCGCTTAGGCCGGGCGGCAACGGCTGGCATGAATCGAGCATCGTAGAGCCTCCGCTACGGCTCGGAGCGAAGGCCGATCGCTAATCGCTAATTGCTAACTGCTAATTGCTAAATGCCAGCTGCTAACCGCTGATCAGCGACTAACCCGTACAATATTCATGTGGCTGATGTTTTCATCCTTGGCATTGAGGGCTCGTGCGATGAGACGGCTGCAGCCGTCGTCCGCTCCGGCGAGGAAGTGGTTTCGAGCGTGGTCTATTCGCAGATCGCCACGCATCAGCCTTACGGCGGGGTCGTCCCCGAGTTGGCTTCACGCGAGCATCTGCGCGCCATCGTTCCCGTCGTGCGGCAGGCTCTCCAGGATGCGAACCAGACGTACACCACCATCGATGCTCTCGCCGTGACGAAAGGCCCGGGACTTGCCGGTTCGCTGCTGGTTGGCCTGAGTTTCGCCAAGGCGCTGGCCTACGCCGTCGCGAAGCCGCTCATCGCCGTCAATCATCTGGAGGGACACGTTCATGCCGTACTGCTGGAGGAGCGACAGGACGGCAACCACTCCACCCCGAGCAAAACCGGCTCGGGTCGGGGACCCCGGTGCAATCACGAATTGCAATTCCCAGTGCTGGCGCTAGTGGTCAGCGGCGGCCACACCCATCTTTATGTGGCCGAGCAGCATGACCATTCGTGGCTATACCACGATGTGGGACATACCCGTGACGACGCTGCCGGCGAGGCTTTCGACAAAGTCGCCAAGCTGCTGGAGCTGGGCTATCCCGGCGGCCCGGTCATCGATTATCTGGCGCGGCACGGCAATCCCCAAGCGGTGAAATTTCCTTTTGCCCAGATGAAGCACCGCGACCGGAACCCACAGAACCGCCATGCTGACGATCAGCAGCGGGTAGATTTCTCCTACAGCGGAATCAAGACCGCGGTACTCCGCTATGTCGAAACGCACGCCATGGCCGCCAGCATTGAACAGCGGAGGCAGGCGCTGGCTCAAACCGCAAATCCGGGGCGCGATGACATCCTCGCCGCCTGCGATCGGCCAACCCTTGATCTCATCGCCTCCTTCCAGCGGGCGATGGTAAACGATCTGGTCAGCAAGACGCTTCTGGCCGCGCGCCGGCACAGCGCCGCCACTGTGCTGGTCAGCGGCGGCGTCGCCGCCAACTCGGAATTGCGCGCCGCCTTCGAGACCGCGGCCGCCGAGGAAGGCCTGCTGGTGCGCTTCCCGTCCCGCAAGCTTTCCACCGACAATGCCGCCATGATCGCCGCCGCCGCTTATCCGCGCTACCTGGCGAAGGAATTCGCCGGGCCGGAACTTTCCGCCGAGGCGGCGCTGCGGCTACGCTAAACACACGCCTGCACAGTTCTGCGCAGGGCAGGCGCTTCGACCTAAGAACTTATTCCTCTTCGGTTGGAATTTTCGATTCGATGTCCATGTCGCGGAATTCGCTGGATTCGAAGACTTCACGGCACTCAAGGCACTCGACGTACTCCGTATCTTCGTCTCGCGAGACCACCTGGACCCGGGGATGTCGGCACTGGTTATTCATTGCGTCGCTCTGAGGATGGTAATAGGTTGCACGGAACGGCTGGCCAGTTTTCCTAGGAAAACTCTGATTAAGTGGGAGTGAGTTCCCTCAGCGGCTAAAGTCGCATTGGTTTTGCAGTGTCTGCGGACGGCCTCAAAGGCCGTCCCCTTCAAAAACCGGACTTCATCAGAGTCTCCCTAGGAAAATCGCTTACGGGCCAAACAAGAAGAGCCCCATATTGTCGGGTATTTTAGACCGGCTTGGTCCATTGTCAAGCATTTCCAGTGTTAATTTCGACGGTAGAAGTGGAATCGATGGTGTCCGGGTCGCGCGCAGTTCGGCTGTATAAGGCCCAAAGGTGGGCAGTGCAGACCTTTTACGCGTCCCGGGCAGGCTTCCCGGCGCGATCCTGCATCCCACTGCATAGGAGACAGCGGAGCAGCGAAGTTCCGGGCTCGCGCAGTCGCCAACGGAAGCAACAGGAGTTGCCCATAGGGCATCTAAGGGAAACGTAGTACTGGTACATCACGTTGACGACAGCGAAGAAGGTCCTGGCAAGCGGCATCTCCGAGCACGAGGCCATCGCGCGCGCCCAGCAAGGCGACGCGGAGTGCTTCGGAGCCCTGTATGGTCTGCATAAGCGGCGCGTCTACTCGCTGTGTTTGCGCATGACCGGCAACACCGCGGAGGCTGAAGACCTGACCCAGGAGGCTTTTCTTCAACTCTACCGCAAGATTGCCACCTTTCGCGGCGAATCGGCGTTCTCGACCTGGCTGCACCGGCTCTCCGTAAACGTCGTGCTCATGCACTTGCGGAAGAAAGGGCTCCCCGAAGTTTCGCTGGAGGAAACCATGGAGCCGCAGCAGGAAGACGGCCCAAGGAGGGACGTGGGGAAACGCGACGACGTCCTGGCTGGCTCTATCGATCGCGTAAACTTGGAGCGCGCGGTGGAAAGCCTGCCTCCGGGATATCGCATCATCTTTGTGTTGCATGACGTGGAGGGCTACGAGCATAACGAGATTGCGGAGATGATGGGCTGTTCCATCGGCAACAGCAAATCGCAGCTCCACAAGGCGCGAATGAAACTGCGCGATTTACTGAAGCAAAGTCGCGCAGGCAAGGCCGCCGGCAGGCGTTAGCCAAGGCGGCAAACTGTTTCGCGGGAGTGCATTGCCGGGTCCGTGGAGGGCGGTTCCCCGCCGATGTTGGACGTCGGTGAATGGATGGAATCAGGAGTAAGCCGCCCCATTTCCCTGGGGGAGATAAGAACCATGACGTGCGCGGAATTTCAAAAGGTCCTACCCTACATTATCGACGGCGGAGGGAGCGAGGAGGAACAGCATCACCTGGAAACGTGTCCCGTGTGCTCGGACCTGGTAGCCGACCTGCGCTACATCGCCGAGTGCGCGAAACTGCTGGTGCCCATGGAAGATCCTAGCCCGCGCGTGTGGCGTGACATCGAACAGGCCCTGCAGCGGGACGGTCTGGCAAAGCCGGCACGCCGCAGCTCCTAAAAGCTTTTCGCTGCTTCCCCTGACGCCTATAATTGCGGCTTCGAGCCGCATCCCGCCTGCCGGGTTGAGCTTCCCAGTCGTTGGAGGAAGGCCGATGTCCACTACTGCTATCCACGATCACTCCGTTGATATCTCCTTCGAGCTTCTGGATACGCTTACCGCCGATTACCCGCGCCGGGATTTTGCCGTCCGTTTGTGGAATGGTGAGACTTGGGGTGACACTAACCAGCCGCGCTTCACCTTCGCGCTGAAGCGCGCCGGGACCCTGCGGCGCATGTTATTAGGCGCCAACCAGATGACCCTTGGAGAGGGTTATCTCTATGACGACTTCGATGTGGAAGGGGATCTCGAGGCGGCCTTCGAGTTCGGCGATTATCTGGTGGCGCATCAACTGGAGCTGACCGAAAAACTCCGTGTAGCCGGGCTTTTGCTTCGGCTTCCCCACGGCGAGCATCACCAGGAAGGGCGCGTGGTCCCGCACCTGCGCGGCCGACAGCATTCGAAGAATCGCGACCGCGAGGCCGTTAGCTATCACTACAATCTCTCCAACGATTTTTATCAACTCTGGCTCGACCGCCGCATGGTGTACTCCTGCGCCTATTTCAAGCGTGGCGATGAGGACCTCGACACCGCCCAGGAGCAGAAGCTCGACTACCTCTGCCGCAAGCTGCGCCTACGCCCCGGCGAAAGCCTGCTGGACATCGGCTGCGGATGGGGAGGACTGGTCCTCTACGCCGCGCAGCACTTCGGCGCGCGGGCCCTGGGAGTGACTCTGAGCCGGCCGCAGGCGGAGTTGGCCCAGCAGCGCATCGCTGAATCCGGTCTGAGCCAGCGCTGCGAAGCACGGGTCTGCGATTATCGCGACCTTGACCCCGCGATTCGGTTCGACAAAATCGTCAGCGTGGGAATGTTCGAGCACGTCGGCGAAAATCACTTGCCCGAATATTTCCAGCAGGTCTGGAAGCTGCTGCGCGCCGGCGGCGTCTTCATGAACCACGGAATTGCAGCTTCGGCCACCTTTCACCGCAAAGGGCCGTCGTTCATCGACAAGTATGTCTTTCCCGATGGGGGGCTGGTACCGCTGGGCACGACTGTCCGCATTGCGGAAGCCTGCGGCTTTGAAGTCCGCGATGTGGAGAGCCTGCGCGAACACTACGCCCGGACGTTGCGGCATTGGGTATCACGGCTGCAAGCTCGCGGCGAAGAGGCCCGGCGAATTGCCGGCGAACTCCTGTATCGCATCTGGCGAATCTACATGTCGGGCAGCGCGCACAATTTCGCTAAGGGACGAATCAACCTCTATCAGGTGCTGTTCAGCAAGCCGGAAGACGGCCACACCTACCTGCCCCTGAACCGTGCCGATTGGTATGCGTGAGCCAAGGCAGCCTAACCTTGACCAATTACTATTGATGTTTGCAGAATATAGTGACGAACCCACGAAATTGTCATCACGAGGGAAGTGAGGGATCTGCTTTTCGCCGCCGCCACGGAACCGCAGATCCCTCGCGCCAAAAAGCGGCGCTCGTGATGACAATTCCAGCATTATGCAGCCTCTCCGCCTGGCCGTGCACTGTCACTATAATTTGCAATCCCTCAATAGAAGCTGTCTCATAAATCAGTTTTGAAGGGGCGCCTCTTCCGCCACGCCGTCCAAGGGCGTAGAAACCAGGGCTTTCGCTCCCTGAGGGAAATCGAAGTTTACGCTTTTGGTTCACGAATTAAGATAGCTTCTAGTTACTAGTCGCTCCCATGCCCATCTCGCCCGCACGCACTGCTGCCTTTGACATTTTGCTTCGCGTCGACCAGCAGGGCGCCTATGCTGCCGACCTCCTGCACTCTGCGCGGCTGGACTCGCTCAGCCTGGCTGACCGCGCCTTGGCCACTGAGTTGGTGATGGGCGTTCTCCGCTGGCGATCGCGACTGGATCAGGCGATTGCAGCGGCGGCAGCGCGCCCGTTGACGAAGCTTGACCTGGAAGTGCTTACGGCGCTGCGCTTATCCACGTATCAACTGCGCTACCTGAGCCGAATTCCGGCGCACGCGGCCGTCCATGACAGCGTCGAGCTGACGAAACGTGCGAAGAAGCTCTCGGCGGCGCCGTTTGTGAATGCAGTCTCGAGAAAGCTGGCTGCCATGGAGGGCCAGGAGGAGTTGCTTCCGCGCCTGCTACAGCTCAGCCCCTGTGGCGAACTACCTGGGTCTTCCGGCGTGGCGGAGGCTACAGAAGTCGCTTCATTCTTCTCTCGCGAATATGCTCACCCGCAGTGGCTGGTGGCGCGCTGGGTGCGCGATTACGGCATCGCGCCCACGCATTTGATCTGCCGCCACAATCAGCGGATTCCAAACACCGTTCTTCGACTTGATCACTCGGACGTGGCAGTAGAGCTGGAGCTACAAAGCGAAGGCATCGAGCTCGCGCCCGGTGCGGTGATGTCCACGGCCCGTGTCATCACCAAAGGAGACATCCCCCGCACGCGAGCCTTTCAGCAAGGCCGGGTGTACATCCAGGACGAAGCTTCGCAGCTCGTCGCCGCGCTGGTCGGTACCGGTTCGCGCCTGCTCGACTGCTGCGCTGCTCCCGGCGGAAAGACCGCTGCGTTGGCTGCCCGCAACCCCACGGCCGAGATCATCGCCGCAGAACTGCATCCGCACCGTGCGGAGTTGCTGCGCAAACGGGTGCGAGCCGCGAACGTTCAGGTGATCCAAGCTGACGCGCTCAACCTTCCGACCTCCGGCGCTTTCGACCGCGTTCTGGCCGACGTGCCTTGCTCAGGGACGGGAACGCTGTCCCGCAATCCCGAAATCAAGTGGCGCTTGCAACCTGAGGATCTTGGCGATCTGCACCAAAAGCAGGTAGCCATCCTGCGAGCCGCGTTGCGACAGCTTGCTCCCGGCGGGCGCGCCGTCTATGCCACCTGTTCGCTGGAGCGCGAGGAGAACGAAGCTGTAATCGAGGAGGTCTTGCGCGAGGAAAACAATTTCGCAGTGCGCGACTGTCGCCAGGAATTGCAGAGGCTGCGATCCAGCGGTGAATTGCTGTGGCCCGATCTCGACTCTCTGCTCAGCGGACAATTCCTTCGCACCATCCCCGGCCGGCAGCCGTGCGACGGCTTCTTCGCAGCCGTGATCGAAAGCAGTGAGCAGTGATCGGTTGTCTGTTCTCAGTCCGTTCTTTCACCGACAACGGACAACCAACAACTGACAACGGAATCGGAAAGGGCCGGCTGGAAGCCGGCCCGGGATGCTGTCTCAAAACATGAACTACTTCTTGGGCGCGATCGAGTCCTTGGCGGCCTTGGCCACACGGAATTTCACTACAGTCTTGGCGGGAATCTTGATAGCTTCGCCGGTTTGCGGATTGCGCCCCATGCGTGCCTTGCGATTGGACTTCACCAGACGGCCCAGACCCGGGACGACAAACACACCGTTCTTCTTGGTTTCCTTGATCGCCACTTCCGCCAGTGAGTCGAAAAACGCCGCCGCCTGCTTATTGCTGAGCTCGTTTTTCTCGGCCATGAGGCGGACGAGCTGGGTCTTGGTCATGCCTGTTGCCATGCGTAATCCTCCTTAAAGTTTGAGCGATAACATTGCTCGACTTGTGCGTATCCTATACCAAGCTTCTTCGCCTGCAAAGCATTTTTGGCAGATTTTATGCGGCTTTTCCACAGGGGGGACTCGAAAAATCAACACCCATGCGGCTCCGGGCGCTCCCGCTCGGCTAAAATGTCCCCAGGATACAAGGCCGGCCGTGGAATAAGGCTGGCCGCCGGGGTGCCTCTTTGAGCTGTTCCATCTGCAACCTCCGCAAGGAAAAACGCTTTTGCCTGGCGATGCACGGGCGCATCTGCGCCCAGTGCTGCGGCGAGCAGCGCGAACTCACGCTCGACTGTCCGTCCGCTTGCCCCTACCTGCAGCAGGCGCGTGAACACCACAAGCCATGGCACTTTGCAGATCATCCTCCGGAAGAGCTTTTCCCCGCAGTCCAGATCAGGGGAGGCTTCCTGGAGCGGCATGAAAAGCTGTTGGACGCCATGGCAGAAACGCTGGGCAATCTCGCCGCCGGCCTCACCGACCGCGAGGTCATCGGCGCTTTGGCGAACCTGGCCCACAGCTACCAGACGCTGATCGCCTCCGGCCTGGTCTACCAGGAGGCGCTGCCCAACGCCGCTCAACAGGCGATCGTCGCCGGACTGCAGCAGCTTTTCCAGCTTTTTCGCGAGGCGGAAGAGCAGGACCTGGGGTATCGCACGTTGAAGGACCGTGACGTGTTCGAGGCTCTGGTCTTCCTGTTGCGCCTAGCCTATCTGCACACCTCCGGCCGGCCGCTGGCGCGTGGATTTGTCGACTCTCTGCGCGGCCCGCTGGCCAAGGAATCGATAGTCGCCAACGATCTCGCCAACGAGCCGGAGAACCGCATTATCCTGCCCTAGCTCTGCCATCGACCGGAGATTCGATCTCCATTCAGTAAAGGAGTGCACCTCGCGACCGTGATATGAATCACCGTCCTAAATTCTTCCAACCAAGTATCTTTAGATATTTGGGTGTTCACAATACTGGACCTGCTTCGTAACTATGCATTTTTCTGAAGGCGTCTTTCTCTTTCTGGCCGCGCTGGTTGCGGGCGGCATGAACTCCGTCGCCGGCGGCGGCAGTTTCATTTCCTTTCCTGCGCTTTTGTTTATAGGCATTCCGCCGGTCAACGCCAACGCGACGAATACCGTCGCGCTTTGGCCGGGCCAGCCCGCCAGCGTTTGGGCTTATCGCAGCGAGCTGCGCAAACTGCCGCGCAGCACGGTGATCCCGCTCACGCTCACGGGCGTGGTCGGCGGCCTGGTCGGCGGCTGGGTCCTGCTGATCACGCCGCAGTCGACCTTTATGGCGCTGGTACCCTGGCTGCTGCTCATTGCGACCGTCATCTTCATGATGAGCGACCGCATCACGCGCTGGGTGCGGCAGCGCACGGCGCACGCCGATCACGGCGAGTTCGCCACCGGGCGCGGCGTCATTCTTCAGCTCTTTATTGCGTTCTATATCGGCTACTTCGGCGCCGGCGCCGGCATTCTCATCCTGGCCATGCTGGCGCTGCTGGGCATGGACTACATCCACGCCATGAACGCGCTGAAGACCTGGCTGACGACGGTATCCAATGGCGTGGCTCTCATCTTGTTCATCGTTTCGCATGCCGTCTATTGGCCGGAAGCCCTGGTGATGATCGCCGCCTCCATGCTGGGCGGATACTTCGGCGCCTATTTCGCGCAGAAGACCAAGCCGGAGAACGTTCGCATCATCGTGATTGCGATCGGCTTCATTCTGGCCGCATACTTCTTCGCCCGACAGTTCCGGCACTGAGCCACACTCGCGCCGGGGCTAGGAGGGCAGCAATACCATCTTGCCCCGGGCGCCCGAGGGCTTCATGATCTCCACGTGGGCCCGGGCTGCTTCGGCCAGGGGAATCTTCGGCCCGATCACCGGATGCACGGTGCCATTCTCCAATCCGGCCACAAGCGCGGCATGCATGGCACGATACTCGTGCTCTGAAGTGTTCACCAGGGTTACACCGCGAATATCGGCTTCGCGCACCATGGTGTCGCGCGGGTTGATCTCTATGGAGCCTCGGCTGCCGATGACTGCAACCCGCCCGTTGCGGGCGAGCAGGGTGAGATCGGCGGCCAGGTTTTTGTTGGCCAGCAGTTCGATGATGACATCGACGCCGCGTCCTTCGGTCAGCTTCATGATCTCTTCCCGGTATCCGGCGGCGGAGTGATTCAGCACGTGATGAGCGCCCTGCGCGGTCACCAGCCTCATGCCCTCGGGGGTGCCCGCGGTACCGATCACGGTCATGCCGGCGGCGCGTGCCAGTTGCACCGCGGCAGTGCCGACTCCGCCGCTGGCGCCGTGCACCAGGATGGTTTCCGCAGGCTTGGCATCGGCGCGGTGGAAGAGACCGCGATAGGCGGTGCCGTAGGGGATGCCGATCGCGGCTCCCTGCTCGAAGCTGATGTTGTCCGGCAGGCGGTGGACTTTGGCCGGATCGCACAGCGCCTGCTCGGCATAGGTTCCCGTCGCCGATGCGGTGACATAGACTCGGTTTCCTGGTTCAAGCCCGTGGACATCCCGGCCAACGGCGATGACCACGCCGCCGGCATCATTGCCCGGGGTGTAAGGCAGACTCGGTTTGAAAGCATAAGTACCAGTGCGGATGTATGCCTCCACCGGATTGACGCCGACAGCATGCAGCTGGACGACGACTTGCCCCGTCCCCGGCTGCGGATCAGCCACGTCTTCGAGTTTCATTACCTCAGGATCACCAAATTCGTGCACACGTATGGCCTTCACAGTTCCTCCTAGTTACGCGTCGCCCTGGCCAGTATAAGGCTTGGATCGCGGAGAGGCCCTCTGCGGAAGACGCTGTTAAGCGAACCGGTACCCCCCTCCCCCTTCGCGACCTATAAGTTATTGATTCCACTGAAAACAATCTGTAAAAATTTGAGCCCCAAGGACTTACACGTAAGAATTTGAGCAGCAAGGACTTAGAGGCGAAAAATGGAGGACATTCGGGCTGGAAGTGAGATTTTATGTCCGATAACTGGCGACCCACCACGGGCAACAACTGACTCCAGACAACAATAAGGGCAGGAGCGGAAGGTGCATCCAGGCCCTAAATTAGCAGATCAATGGTAATTGGATGACGGCGTTGGTCAAGTTACGAAAGTACAAGTAGAGTAATAGGACTTTAGTAACCGGCAGAATTGACGGGACCAATCTAATTCCCCCTTGCGGATCGCCGCCGTCACTTCTCCGCGTGAAGTTGTAAAGCAGAGTCTCATCCCCGGAACAGTCTCACCCCAGGAACAGACTACGGAACGGCCGACGTTTGCCGGTGGCCGAAGGTTGTAGATAACTCCCTTGCCATAGGCGTCCCCGAGATAAGTGTTGCGATAGAGGATGCCGTTTGGCCCGCCGTTGCCGCAACTGTGAGGCTATCGCGGCCTCTAAAACTCCCCTCTGAAGGGCACGGGCTTCAGAAATCGCTGAAAAAGGGCGAGAAGCGGACCCGTGCGGGCCAAAGCCCGCCCGGGATGAGAAAAAACAAGGAACCTGCAACGGCGCACCGGAAGGTGTGCCGCTGCCAAACTTCTGAAAGCGATTTCCTTAGCGGCCGGTAAGGCCGCATTGAGTTTGCTGATTTGCGGACGGCCTAAGGCCGTCCACTTCAAAGCCAAGCTTAAGCAGACCTGACTAATACTGGTAAAATCCGCGCCCTGATTTGCGGCCCAGCCATCCCGCATCGACCATCTTGATCAGCAGTGGGCAGGGGCGGTATTTGGGATCGCCGAGGCCGGAGTGCATTACGCGCATGATGTCGAGGCAGACGTCGAGGCCGATGAAGTCGGCGAGGGTCAGCGGCCCCATGGGATGCGCCATGCCCAGCTTGAAGACTTCGTCGACGGCTTGCGGCGTGGCCACGCCTTCCATCACCGCGTACATGGCCTCGTTCAGCAGCGGCATCAGGACCCGGTTGGAAACAAAACCCGGCGAGTCGTTGACTTCGACCGGCGTCTTCTCCAGCTTGGTAGCCAGATCCCGCACGGCGGCAAAGGTCTCGTCCGAAGTCGCCAGCCCGCGGATGACCTCGACCAGCTTCATCATCGGCACGGGGTTGAAGAAGTGCATGCCGATGACTTTGTCGGGCCGCTTGGTCAGCGCGGCCAGCTTGGTGATGGAGATGGAAGACGTGTTGGAGCTGAGGATGACTTCCGGACGGCAGATCGTGTCCAGATCGCGGAAGAGTTCGGCTTTGATGTCGAAGCGCTCGCTGGCCGCTTCGACAACGAAGTCGCACTTGCCGAGCTGCTTGCGGTCGGTGACGGCGGTGATGCGGGCCAGCGCCTGCTCGCGCTGCTCGGTGGTGAGCTTGGCCTTCGACACTTCGCGGTCGAGGTTCTTGCCGATGTTTGCCAGTCCGCGGTCGAGGAAGCGCTGCTCGACGTCCACCAATACGACCGGATATCCGCCCTTGGCAAAGACATGCGCGATGCCGTTGCCCATGGTGCCTGCGCCGATTACTCCTACTGTCGTAATGTTCATGTTCTCCTGGTATGGGTGCTATATGAGATCGTCAGGCGCAGCGGATGACCGGCAGCGCCGTCGGTTATGAGCAGATCACTCCCAATGTGGCCAAGTCAAGGCGTTTACCGGCGAGGTGTGATGCCAGTCACAGGGCGGAGCAGCGGTCGAGCGTATTTCAAAAACCGGGGGTTGAAAGGGCCTGGCTTTTCAGGATGCTGAAAGTCGAAAAACAGGCCCTCGGGAGGTCCAAAATAAAGGACGCCGTGACAGGGCTCCGGTTACTCGGGCTTGTTAATCTCCGGCCAGTTTGAGCGCTGAAATGCCTTGCTGGTAGCGTCGTACCAATAGGCAAACGGGGTAGTGCGGACCTGATTGAAAACGTCGTGGTAGTGGATGCTGCCGCACACCCACAGCCAGGATTCGGGAGGATTTGCAAATATTTTTCCCCTCTGGCCTTGTTGCATGTCGTGGACCATGTCCAAATCTCTGCTGGACAGCATCATCGGCCTTCCCCCTGGCGCGATAGCGCCCTCTACAGCCCTGCTGTCCCGAATTCTTTGGGCATATCGAATTCATCAGAAATCTGCACGTAAGCCTTTGCGCCGATCATGAAACCTGGGGTCTTGCCAAAGTTTGCGACGCGAAAGATGAAGTGTGGAGTTCCTTGCTTCGCGAAGTCGGGATCGGCCGCTATCGCGTCAACCAGCAACCATGCTCGCTCTCCGGTCATGAGCGCATCGGCGCTCTTCTGCGCGGCGTTGGCAGCATCCTGAGCGGCTACAGCACTGCGGCGGGTAGCCCTTGTTGCAGCAACGGAAATCTTCAGGCCGTGGCGCATATAGCTGGCCTGTTTTCGCATAGCGCAATACTGAAAGATCATCGCAGCAACTTGGAGAGCGCCGACGAACGCCAGAACTCCGGTGAACCAGACAATCAAGTGCTCCGACGATTCTTTGTCGGGCTTGCCGCCGCTGCTCTGTGCCCCGTTGGTGCTGGATTGCCAGTGGGTTGTGTGTCGCCAGGAAGCGCCGCAGGCTGATTCTGGGATATGTGTTGAGCGGGTGTTGTGTTCTGCTTTTCGCTGGAGCCGAAATTTGGTTTCTTAGTCTGAGCCAACGAGCAGTGAATAAGCAGCATTGCAAACCATAGAGTAAGAAGTGAACGCATAATTTGCAGCAGGTAAAGAGTAGAACATGCTAAGACGAAAATAGGAACAAACAAAGGTATTTCTGTAAGAAGGCAGGTCCAAAAGCCCAAGCCCGTCAAACGGGCTGGTGTGGTGTCGCCGCTCCGCGGCTCAGGATGTTGTCCCACTTGACCCAGGGCTTACGCCCTGGGCTAACTGCAATTCCGCCGCTGCGCGGCTGGTGGCGACGCGATTCGCGCTGTTTGTTCCACCGCGTAATTTCACTTCTGGTCGCGACACAGTCTCTAGATGCCAGATCCACCCGAACTCGGCGTACGGCGGCTTTTTCCGCAGCCGCTAACGCCGTGCGCGTTCACCGAAAAACGATTGAAACTCTTGCACTACTTTCCCCGGCAGCTCTCCGCGGTTCGACTTCTGTAACAGGCCGTGTCCGGCGCCTTCGATGGAGACCAGCTTTGCCGGGGCGCGAATGAGTTTGATCGCGGCGGCCAGTTCCTCGACCGAGCCGAAGGCGTCGCGGGTTCCGCTGATGAATAAGGTTGGGATTCGCAGGCTGGGCAGGTGGGCGGTTCGCAGTTGCGCCGGACGTCCCGGAGGATGCAAGGGATAGGACAAGAGAAGCAGTCCTTCGACAAGCGAGGAATCTTCGGCCACGAGCAGGCTGGCTTGGCGGCCGCCATAGGAGACGCCGCCGAGAAACGCCGGGCCGGTAAATTTCTGCCGCATTAAAGTGACCGCACGGCGCAGTCCCTCCTGATCGTGCTTGGCATCTGAAGGCGAAGGGGGCCCGGTGGGACGCCTTTGGCGGAATGGCAGATCGCAGCGCAGCGTGGTTAAGCCGGCTGCCGCAAAAGCCTCGGCCAGGGCCACCAGCAGCGGGGCCTTGCAGTTTCCTCCCGCGCCGTGGGTCAGGATGAGAAAGCCTCGGTCCTCGGCGCGATGCAGAAAGCCGCTCACCGACACCCCACCTTCATGGTCAATCAACGCTTCTGCCATGACAAACCCTGCATGAGATTATCGCGCGGCCGCATTTCTGACGAAAGATTCGAAAGGATCGCGGCCCGCCCATCTTAGATAGGTACCTTGTTTTCAGTAGATAGCCTCTCATCTGCCGTCCCAAGGTTTTCCCAACAAATTTCCAAGGCTCTTTTAATCGGCGATTTAGGACTCGGCAGGCGCGGTCGCGCTATTTTTCACTCGCTGCCGGTCATGGATCGAAGAAGCGACCAAACCGGGGTTTCGGATTCCCGCAGACCAGCAGCAAAAAATTTCGCGGCAACCAGCCGCCCTATAAAGAGGAGAGACACTACCATGAAACGCTTTTCCCTGCCCTTCGTCCTGGCCCTGGGGCTGATGCTTGGCACTTCAGCATGGGCCCAGAATTACAACTTCCAGGCGGTCGTTCACCCCCAACCCAGCGCTCCGTTTACCCAATTGCTGGGCATCAACAACCACATGGTCATCGCCGGCTACTTCGATTTTGCCCAGAACCAGGGATTCACTCTCACGTTGCCAGCCAGCTTCACCGCGGAGAACTTTCCTAACTCTATGATGACCCAGGTCATCGGCATCAACAACAGTCAGACCACCTCCGGCTTCTACGTCGATCAGGCCGGAACGAACCACGGCTTCTACCACACCAATAGCGGCACCTTCACCACGGTTGATTTTCCCGGCACCGCCTTCAACCAGCTTTTGAGCCAGAACGACTTGCATCAGGCGGCAGGCTACTACAGCATGAGCCCTAACAACAGCACGCCCGACTTCCCCTACATCTATGACGAAGTGGGCGGCATATTTGAGGTGATCACCATCCCTGGCGCGGTGGGCGGAGCGCAAGCCACCGGCATCAACAACTCCGGCGAAGTCTGCGGCTTCTTCATCGACAGCAACCAGGTGAACCACGGCTGGCTGCTCAACGCCGGCGTCTTCCTGCAGTTGGATTTTCCGAACAGCACCTTCACCCAAGCCTTGGGACTAAACAACATGGGACAAGTGGTGGGCGTTTATACCGATGGCGGCGGCCAGAATCACGGATTTGTGTACACGGTGAGCACGGGCCAGTTCACTTCCATTGACGATCCTCACGGCGTCGGCACGACCGTCGTCAACGGAATCAATGACAGCGGCGATCTGGTCGGCTTCTACGGCACCGCCCCGGTCAACACCGGCTTCGTCGCCACCCCGCGGTAACCGCTGCGGCAACATTAGCGCTGTAAACTTAGCGGCGACCGGGCGTTCCCCCGGTCGCTTTTGATTTTTCCGTTGTCGGTTGTCCGTTGTCGGTTGTCCGTTGTCGGTTGTCAGTTGTCAGTTGTCGGTTGTCAGTTGTCGGTTGTCCGTTGTCGGTTGTCCGTTGTCAGTTGTTAGCTGTCCGTTGCCGGTTGAAGAACCGATAGACACTCAAAGCGCGCCTCGACAGCCAAATCGCCCGCATTCTGCCGCTTCCTGGGCCGTTCTTAACCGACAACCGGCAACCGACAACGGACAACCGCCCCTAGACGAAGATTTTGTACAGCATCAGGTAGATGATCACACCGGTGAGCGACACGTACATCCAGATGGCGAAAGTATAGGGTGCGATAGCTTTGTGACGCGCGAATTTTCCCTTCAGGGCGCGCGCCAGGGTGATGACAACAAATGGCACCACCACAGCAGCCAGGATTGTGTGCGAGGTGAGGATGGTGAAGTACAGCGGGCGCGAAAGTCCCTGGCCGCGAAAGTGGGTTACTCCGGCGCGCAGGACGAGATGGTAATACAGATAGGAGATGAGAAAGAGCGAGGACGTGATGAAAGCGGCCAGCATCAGGCGCTTGTGGGCTCGGATGCGCCGCCGCTTGATGCAGTAGAGGCCGGCGCCGATGAGCACCGCGCTGGAGCCGTTCAGCACCGCGTCCAGCGCGGGATAAAATGTGGACGCAATCTGCATTATGCAGCCGGTTTGGTGGTGCGGCGATTGGCCACCAGGAACGACAATCCGAACATCACCAGGGTGAATAGCGCCAGCACGGCGAAGTTAACGGTCAGCGAAAGGTCGGTGGAAGACGAGCCGGGGAACATCAACGAGCGCAGGGCGTCGGTGCCGTAGGTCAGGGGATTGATCCGCATGATGAGGCGAAGCCACAGCGACGCGCCCGACAGCGGAAACAGCGCGCCTGAGAGCAGCCACAAGGGAATCAGGAACAAATTGATGATGGCGTGAAAGGCCTGGGTGGAATCCATGGGCCAGGCGATGATGAAGCCAAGCGCAGTGAGCGAAAACGAGAGCAGGAAAATCGACAGCACCGTCAGCCCGAAGCCGGCGAGCGTGAAACGCACACCGACGGCGGGCGCGAAGATCAGGAAGATCACGCCCTGCAACGTGGCGAGCGTCGCCCCGCCCAGCACCTTGCCCAGCACGATGACCGAGCGGCTCACCGGGGCCACGAGCACAGAAAGCAGAAAGCCTTCCTTGCGATCTTCAATCACCGACATCATGGTGAAGATGGCGGTGAACAGCACGATCATGGTCAGCGCGCCGGGGAAAAAGAACGCCAGATAGTGCTGGCCGCCGGCTCCGTGGGAGCGGAATGAGGTGCCGAAGCCGGAGCCGATGACGATCCAGAACAGCAGCGGCGAAGCGATGACGCCGACCACGCGCGCCCGTTGCCGGTAAAAGCGAACGATCTCGCGCCACCACAGCGACCAGGCGGGCATGAGCACTCCCACGCTTGCGGGAGCCAGGGTTGCGGGAAGAGCTTGAGTTTGAGTAGCCATGATTTAGTTGCCGGTTGTCAGTTGCCGGTTCGTGGTTGGCGGTGGTCATCTGTCGGTTGGGGCCGAAACTCAGGCCCGCATCGCGGGACGGCAGAAGATAGCCCACCGCTTCCGTGGTGGGAAAGCACGATCCGCGTCCGAGTGCCCCGGGCACGAGACGGCCTTGCTCTGCCGTCCCCGGGGGACTCTGGTTTCCACCTCCGCTTCCCAGCGCTGAAGCGCTGGGCTTTCATGTTTCGTCCCGCTTCGCGGGACTTGTCTGATGTCGTCCATGCGTCTGTCCGCGAACCCAATTTCCCGCGTCTGGTGATCATTGCCGTCTACGCAGGCCTGCGCTTCCGCATCTCGCTACGTAGTGAATCACTCCTTCGATTCCTCATCATCCTCTTCCGTCCAGAAGCGATGGCCGGTTCTGCGGATGAACACATCTTCCAGGCTGGGCTTGTGGACGGAGACACCCTCGATTTCGCCGGGAAATGCTTCCACTACTTCGGTGACGAAGCGGTAGCCACTTTCGATTTCCAGCCGCACCTGATGATTGAGCACCTTGGGATTCAGATGGAAACGCCGCTCGATGCGCTGCGCCAGCAACTCCGGCGCTTGCGACTCGAGCAAGATCACGTCGCCGCCGATTTCGCTCTTCAACTCTGCCGGCGTGCCCAGGGCGACGACATTGCCGTTGGCGTAAATCGCCAGCCGGTCGCAATGTTCCGCCTCTTCCATCAAGTGCGTCGTCACCAGCACGGTCACGCGCTCTTCGTCGCGCAGAATCTCGAGGTACTGCCACAGGTCGCGGCGCGCGCCGGGATCAAGCCCGGTGGTCGGCTCATCCAGCAGCAGCACCGACGGATGATGCAACAGTCCCTTGGCCAGTTCCAGCCGCCGCTGCATGCCGCCGGAGAAGGTCTCGGCTTTTTCTTTCCGGCGATCGGCGAGGCCGACACGGTGGAGCATCTCGGCCACGCGCTTCTTCAGCACGCTTCCCCTCAGCCCATAAACATGGCCCACCAGCATCAGGTTCTCTTCCGCCGAGAGCTTGACGTCGATGCTCTGCGCCTGAAAGACAACGCCGATGTTGCGCCGCACCAGCGCCGCTTCGCGGGCGACGTCGTGGCCCAGAATCAGCGCGTTGCCGCCGGACGGCAGCATCAGCGTGGAGAGAATGCGGAAGGTGGTAGTTTTGCCGCTGCCGTTGGGGCCTAGCAGGCCAAAGATCTCTGCCGGACGCACATCAAACGAGACGCCCGCCAGCGCGACGCGATCGCCATATTGGTGACGCAGAGCCTGCAGTTGAATGACGCACTCAGGGACAGCGGCGGCCGCAGCAGGCACTGCAGCTGGGTTTGCGGAAATGAAAGTCGAGCTATTGGAACCCACAGACAAGTTTACCCTATGCGATTGATCATCATCAGCGCAAACAGCAGCGGCAGGTAGATTACGGACGCGTGCAGCACGTGGCGCGCGCGCTGCTTCGATTCCGCAGCCGCCGGCGCCAGCTTCATCGTCCACATGCGCAGGCTGGCCCATAGCATTGCCAGGCCGAGCACCAGCGCGCCGGCAAAATAGCTCCATCCTGACATTCCCATCAGCGTGGGCGCCAGCGATACCGGGACCAGCGCCAGGGCATACATTACGATGGCAAACGCCGTCGAGCGGCCATCGCTTTCCACCACCGGCAACATGCGGATGCGAGCGTTCTCGTAATCTTCGCGATAGAGCCAGGCGATGGAATGAAAATGCGGAAACTGCCAGAAGAAGACGATGGCGAACAACACCAGCGCCTCACTGTCGAGCCGTCCGCGAATGGCTACCCAGCCCAGCACCGGAGGCATGGCTCCGGGAAACGCACCGAGAAAAGTACAGATGGGATGCACGCGCTTCATGGGCGTATAGACGGCGAGATAGCTGATCGACGTGAGCGCGGCCAACGCGGCGGCGAGCCAGTTGGTCGTCACCCACAGATACAGCACGCCGCCGATGGTCATACCTAGCGCCACTACGGAGGCATGCAGCAGGCTCATGCTGCCGGTCACCAGCGGACGTTGCGCGGTACGGCGCATCAGCGCGTCAAGATCGCGCTCGATGACTTCATTCGAGGCCGCGGTGCCGCCGCTCACCAGCCCAATGCCGATCAGCGCGTGAAGCAGCGTCCAGGAGAGCGATGAGACCCCGGACTTGGCGGCGGCGAAATAGGCGCCCGCCCACGCCGTCATCACGATGAGCGTGGTGACCCTCGCTTTGGTTAGGGTGGCATAATCGCGGGCCAGCGAAGCAATTCCCTCGCGCGGAACAGCTAGCGGCTGACTAGCAGTGCTCATGCGGCGATGGCCTTTCCTGGCGACGGGTGCGCGGTGGATTCAGTAGCAGGGACGCGGATCATGCGCCAGGACTGGATGGCCAGCACGACGCTCACCGCCAGCACCAGCGCGCCCCAGGCGACGTGCGACACCGTGCTCGCCACCATCAGCGGCACAACGTTATGTCCCCAGCGCAAACGCGAGATGTAGGCGAAGAATCCCAGCCCGAGCTGCACCATCAGCAGCGCCAGCAGCAATTGCGCGGGCGTTCGCAGGTGGTCGATCTTGCCATAGCGGGTCAGCACGCGCATTACGGTCCAACACACCATGGCGGTAACCACGGCGGCCCCGAGGAGGTGCGGTAACAGTTTGATGCCCGAGTGACGGAAAGCCGCGCCCAGGATCAACTGCACCCCGATGCAAGCCGCCGTAATCGCAGCCAGCGCCGGTGTACTGGGGCGCAGGCCATGCTCGCCGATGGGATCGTAATCCTGCAGCCAGGAGCGGCTGGTGAACAGCGCCATCGCCACCACGATGCAGAAGATCATCTGCCCCAGGGTGGCGTGCGCCGTAGAAACCGACCACGGCAGCAAATTCAGCACCGTAATGCCGCCCAGAATGCCCTGGCCGATGACCGCGCCCAGGGCGATCCAGCCCAGCACGCGCATCCATTTGCGGCGCTCGACGCGCTGCGTCCAGACTGCCATCACGATGATGAGCAGCCCGATGAATTCGGCGATCATGCGATGGGTGTGCTCGTACTGCACGCCGTTGACCATGGGCGGCAGCCGGTAGAGCGAACCGAAGGACGTGGGCCAATCGGGGACGGACAGGCCGGCGTCGTTGCTGGTCACCAGCGCTCCAGCAATGATGAGAAGAAACGTGGCGCAAGCCAGCAGGACGGCAAAGCGGTGATGCGCCGGATTGTAAGCAATACGACCAGATCGCGACGTCAGAACAGGCTCCCTAGAACGTAGCGTCCGCGCAAAGCGAAGGTCTCGCTTGTGGGCCGAATGCCGCCCTGGCTCCGGCAAAAGACTGCGCCAGCGAGGGCGAGCGAAAATGTCAGTTAGAAGTTGCGGGTCGAGTTATGCGGCAAACGCCTTCTCCTCACCCAGCGTCCGTGCTGCCAATTGTATCAGATACAATTGGGGGCAAAAGGTTGCGCGGAGTGCAACCCTATAGCCGTTAAGCCTCGGTGGACACTCCCAGATGGCAGCGCGAAAGCTTGCGAGAAACGGAAGCTTTTTCCGGCTCATCGTCGCAACCGCGAAAACCCGCCCCACATCCTATTTACGGCATGAAAAGTGACCATCGCCTGGCATTCCTGATTATCGAGGCTGAGCCGGCGCAAGGGCTCTCTACCCGCAAGCTTCTGCTGGAAAGCGCAAAGCACAATGTGTTGACGGCGTATTCGCCCGCCGAGGGGACCAGAATGTTCCGGCGCTTCCCGCATGTGGACGTGGTTGCCATTGATGGCTCATTCGGCGACCAGGCGTGCGGTGAACTAGCAAAAGCACTGAAAGCGCAGAACCGAAATATACGGGTTGTGGCATTCCTGCCCAATGTGGGGGCTAGATGTGGCTGGGCAGATGAAACCATTAGTTCGCACGATCCCGCCGGACTGTTGAAACTTCTGGAGGAGATGGGCGGCAGGACCGACATTGGCTGAAGTTCAATCTCCGCTGCTAACCTCCGTCGCCAGCCACGCCAAATAGGCTTCACTTCCCTGCTCGATCGGCACCTGCACACATTCGGGCAGCTCGTAAGGATGCAGTTCGGTAAATACCGACGGCATGGCGGCGGCGTGCTCGGCGGTGGTCTTGATGACCAGCAGATATTCCTGCTCGCTATGCATTTGTTGTTTCCAGCGATAGACGGAGCGGATGGGGCCAATGATGTTGACACAGGCAGCCAGCCGGCGCTCCACCAATTGCCGGGCCAGTTCTTGTGCCGCGTCCTTCAAGCCAACCGTGGTGAGTACAATGCGAGCGTTCGTCATGGCAAGGCTCCGGGCGAGAGAAGCAGCAATTAGCAATTAGCGATTAGCGCTCAGGATCCAGCCAACTCTGATAAGGGCTGAAGGTGTACAGTTGAATTTTTCTCTATATTACTCACTCTACCGCCAGGCTCGTAAGCACCGGATGCAACCGGCATTCAGCTAACTCCCCTGCCAGCGCTGAACACCAATGGCTAATGGTTAATGGCTAATCGCTAATTGCTAATTGCTAATTGCTAATTGCTGCCTTCGCCATCTGTTCGTTGTATCACAGTTGATTCCCTTCCCTGATTTCGCTGCAACTTAGCTTGACGCCGCGCCGCAGGGGAAGTCCACTAGAATTGCCGTGAGAATCACCATACGCATCGCCGGCAAATGGATTTATCGCGCGCGACGGGTGCTGGCATCGCTGTGCATCGCGCTGCTGGCTGCTTTTGTCGCCTACAAGGCCGTGTTTGACGCGAACGGTATGAAGGTCTGGCAACGCAAGCGGGCCCAAGTCCAGACCCTGCAGCAGGACATTGCCAGCCGCCAAGCTGAGCACGAGCGGCTTGAGCGCCAGGTGCAGGCGCTGCAACGCGGCGATCCCAGCGTCATCGAGAAGGAAGCGCGCGAGCAACTGGGCTACGTCAAGCCCGGCGAAGTGGTTCTGTTCGAGCAAAGGACCATGCCCGCGGCGCACCGGCAAGCACCCTCCGTGGCAGAGAACAGCGATCAGAAGTAAGACCTTCCTGGCATCTGGTCAGCTTGCCGACCCAGGCTTATCCGGCGGTTTTTCGCGCAAAGTATCTCGTATGGAATACATTTGGCGGCATCCACCGCGCGGCCTCTTCATGTCCGAATCCTTCCGGCGGCGCGAATGCTCGATCCCACGCGAAGGGTGAAGGAAAGCCTGCTCTGGATGTTGGCAAGCAAATCCGGTACTCTGATCGACGTCTGCATTCCTGACCTAAGGAAAAAGGAGAATCCCAATGTCACTCGTTTCACGTCAGCGGGTTGCGATGCTAATAGCAGTCGGGGTCGCAGCCCTGCTTGGCGGCTGGCAAAGCGCCGCCGCGGTCGAACCCGTCCATGCCGCTACGGGGGTGGTGAAGAAGATTGACACCCACGCCAAGACCATCGCCATTGAAACTGCAGACGGCGCCGAGCACGTCTTCAAGTACACCGAGCACACTACCGTCGAAGGCCTGCGCGATGTCGAAAGCGGCACGCGGAAGGGTACGCTGGATGCCTATCACGGCACGCTGGAGGGCAGCCATGCCGTGGTCCGTTACACCGAGAAGGGTGGGGAGGAGACGGCGGTGGGCGTCAAAGATGTGGGCAAAGGGAGCGTCAAAGCCGCCGACGGCACCATTGACCGCGTCGACAAAACCGGCCACACGCTGACCGTCAAGACCAAGGACGGCACCGAAGAAACCTATGACGTCTCGAAAGACGCCAGCATCGACACCGAGCACGGCGTGGTGAATTCCGCCAAGTGGACCTACAAGAAGGGCGATAAAGTTACGGTGCACTACACCGAAGAAGCCGGCAAGAAAATCGCTTACTTCATTCATCATCTCTAAAGGAGAAAGCCCCGGGCTTGCCTAAAAGAGGTTAAGCCTGGGGCGTCATTACAGTTTCCTGAGGGGCCGGACAAGCGTGGACGCTGGCCTAAAGGCCGGCGGTACCCTACTCCACCTGGTGCTTGGCGGTGTAGCCATCGCGGGCGAGGATGGTGTACTTGATGTCGTGATTCTTCGGGTCCTTGATGACCAGGGGCTTATCGTTTGGCCCTACCAGGTCCACCTTGATCTTGCGATAGGTGCCGTCCTGCTTGCTGTTGGTGGGCTTGTAGGTGATGGTGTACTGGTCGCGCATGGCCGCGCCAACTTCGCGAAAGATATCAGGAAATTCGCCCAGCAGGCGCGGCGAATAGGAGCGGCCTCCGGTCATTCGCGCAAAGGCATTCATCTGGTTCTTGGCCTGCGCGTAATCCAGCATGAAGGAATTGATACCCGGCATGCCTTGCCCGGCCGCGTCCAGGTACTCCAGGAAGGCTTCGCCGGTGCAGATGGTGTAGATGGTGACGTTGCGGGTCATCTTGATCTTCTTCAAAAGCTGGTCCAGGTTGATCTTGCTGAAGGTGTCGCGCCCGCTGGCGATCACCACCAGGTCCTTGCGCCCGGGAACGCGATCCAGGCGGTCGAGCATGTCGTACATGGCGTCGAAAATATCGGTTTCGCTGAAGCCGGGAAACTGCAGCGAGTTGAGGGCGGCAAAAACCGCCTGCTTGTCCTGCGTGAAGTCCAGCAGCACGTGCGGCCTGACGTCGAAGTAGTCCACCGCGATCCAATCCTGGGGCTGCAACTCCGAGGCGAACGTGTAGGAGGCATTGAGCGCGTCCATCATGAAATTCCAATCGGTAGCGGCAAACTCGACTAGCATCACCGCGGTGATCGGCGCCTTGCTCTTGGTCACGCTCTGAATGTGCTGCGGGACCCCATCCTCCCAGACCTTGAAGTGCTGTTGGGCCACGTCGAGAGGCAGGTTGAGGGCACGGCCGTCCTTCGCCAAAATCTGGGCGTTGACGGTCACCACCGGCACGTCGACATGCATGGAATACTGCGGGATGTCCGGGTGCTTGGGCTCTGCCGGCGGAGGCGGGGCTGCTTCCGGCGCTTTCTTGGGCACGGCGATGGAGCCGGAGTCGCCGGTGGGACCGCCGGCAGCCGCCGGCATCTGGTCTTGCTGGCTCTGGCTCGGCGTTGCGGCCGGTGAGCCGCTCTGCGTGCTGGTAGATTGGGCCTGCCCCGCAACGGCGCACAGCAGCACGAACGCCATCAAGGCGGCAAGCCCCGCGCCAAGCGGACTAAACATTACAGCTAAATTCTGACGAAGCTTAAGGTGTTTCTCAGAGTACATCGGGTGCCTCATCCGGCCGTTTGTCTGATAGTATAAATGCATTTTCAACCTATCTGTTTCGGTGTGGGGACAGCAAAACCCTTTTGCCCCTTAGACGGCTGCATGTCCACAAGGAAATAGGCAGGGCCGCGATTTCCGGTAGCGAAGCCGGATCGCGGCAAGGACCAAGGAAATACATGCACCACCGCTTGTGCGCGCTAGTCTTCGTCAGCCTCACCTCTCTGACTGCGTTCGGCCTTTTACCCAAGCCTCCCGAAACCCCGCTGCGCTCGGCTCGCCCCGGTGCCGGCGTGGAGATTATGCCGGAAAATCAGGTCAAGACCGGCATGCACGGCGTGGCCTACACCGTGTTCCAGGGCACGCAGCCGGAGCCGATGGGCGTGGAAATCCTCGGCGTGCTGCGCGACATGGCCGGCCCGCGCGCGGACGTCATCCTGGCGCGGCTCGACGGCAAGCAAGTGGACTACACCGGCGTGGTCGCGGGCATGAGCGGTAGCCCCGTCTACATTGACGGCAAACTGGTGGGCGCCATCGCTTATCGCATCGGCGAATTCTCCAAGGAGCCCATCTGCGGCATTACGCCCGCGGCTTCCATGCTGGAGATCGACGCCATGGACAGGCTGCCCATCACCGACGTCTCGCATGGTGCGACCGCACCTCAGCCGGTGGTCACTCGCACTTCGGGGCCGGGCGTGCCGGCAGCGTTTGGCGCGGCTGCGAGCTATGCGGACTTGCTGCAGCCCATCGCCACGCCGCTGGTCTTTAGCGGATTCACCCCGGATACGCTGCGCCTGTTCGGCAAGGACTTCGCCTCCGCCGGCATTGTGCCGGTGATGGGCGCCGGCTCGGTGAGCAACGATAAGCAGCCGGAGCCGCTGGAGCCGGGATCGGCCGTCAGCGCCATCCTGGTGCGCGGCGATATGAACATCGCCGGCACTTGCACCGTGACCTATATTGACGCGACTCACCTCCTGGCCTGCGGACATCCGCTGCTGCAGTCGGGCAGCATCAACATGCCCATGACCAAGGCGACGGTGCTGGCTACTTTGCCTTCGCCGCAGGACTCCTTCAAGATTGTGAACTCCACCGAGCCCGTTGGCGCGTTCGTGCAGGACCGCCGCGCGGGCATCATGGGACGATTCGATCGCCAGCCGCAGATGATCCCGGTCACGCTGACCTTCAACGGAGTCTCGCAACCCAAAACTTTCCACTATGAAGTTCTGAACAACGCCAAGCTCACGCCCGCCGCCATGATGGCCACCGTCTACAACGCTATCCAGGGCATGAATGAATACGGCGAAGACACGACGTATCGACTGCGCGGCGATATCAACGTGCTCGGCTATCCCGAGCTTAACGTGCGCAACATGTACGCTCCGGCGGACGGCGCCACGCCCACGGCGTATGAAATTGCTCTGTCGATCGGGCAACGCATCAGCCGCATCTTCGAGAACCCTTACGAGGCACCGAAGATCGAGGGCGTGGACCTGAATTTCGATCTGGTGCCCGACCGCCGCACAGCGCGGCTGGAAACGGCGCGCACCGACGTGATCGACGCCCGTCCCGGCGATGCGATTACCATCGAGGCGCTGCTGCGGCCCTATCGCGGCGACAGCATTGTGCGCGAGATTCCGGTACGGATCCCCACCTCGACGCCGCGCGGCAGGTTGCGCATCCTGGTCAGCGACGGCCACACGCTTGACAAGATGCTGCGGCTTTCCGGCCCGATGAGCCGCCACCTCGACCTGGGCTCGACAATCGCCATGCTGAACAAGGAGCACACGAATTCGGAAGTTTACGTTTCGCTTCTGGAAGCCGACCCGCAGGCCATGGTGGAAGACAAGGTCATGCCGACGCTGCCGCTCTCGGTGATGAACGTGATGGATGGCCTGCGCGGTTCGCAGGCCATGGTGGTGGTGGGTGAATCGGCCGTGGACGAAGCGGCGACGCCGGTCGACTACGTGGTCACCGGCTCGCAGGTCATCACGCTGAATATCAAGTAAGCAGCAATTAGCGATTAGCTCTGGTTCTCTCTAAAGTGTCATCCTGAGCGGAGGCGCGCGTCTTTTGCGCGCCGGAGTCGAAGAACCTGCCCGGAGCCTGTCGAAGGGACCCCTAGCGGCAGGCAGTCTCTCCCTGAGACTCGGATTCTTTCGCTGGCGTTCACTCTAATCCGAACTGCTGGGCTTGCGCTTCAAGGTGGGACGGCCATTATCTTTCTGGCCCTGCGTGCCGTCATCCTCGTTGCTCGTTCGTCTGATCAGCACCGGCCCCGGGCTATTCTCTCTGGCGCCGCCGATGCGCTCCCCATTCTCCAGCCCCTGCAGGCGCGCCTTGACGTCCTCGAACTCGCTGGTGTTCACGATGTACTCGGGACGGTCAGGCAGATACTTGCGGATCTCCTGCTGCGCGGCCGCAATGCGATCAGCGTTCATAGGATGCGTGGTGAAGGCCTTGGCAATAATATTCGGCTTCTTCTTCTTCTCCACATTCAGTTTTTCGAAAAACTCCACGAAAGCGTGGGGATCGTAGCCGGCCGAGTAATCGTACTCCAGCCCCAGCAGGTCGGCTTCGCGTTCGGCATCGCGCGAGAACTTCATGAAGCTGAGGGGCACGGCGAGGCTGGCCGCCTCATAGACCATGTAGCCTGCCGCTCCGCCGGCGAAGATCAGCGGGAGCGAGACGACACTCCAGATCTGGGAGCGGGTGAGGTTCTTGGTGGCGTGGCGCGCGCAAACGTGCGCGATCTCGTGCGCCATCACCCCGGCCAGCTCGGCTTCGCTATCGGCGGCAAGAACCAGGCCGCTATTCACAAAGAAAAAGCCGCCCGGCAAGGCGAAGGCGTTGACCTCGTCGGTGTCGAGCACCTTGATGGTGAAGGGTACCTTGGCATCGGAGTGGCGCACCAGGTTCTGGCCGATGCGATTCACGTATTCGGTGATAACGGGATCGGTGATCAGCCGAGCGCTTGACTCCACCTGCTGCGCCAACTGCTGTCCCAGCGCGATCTCGCGTTCGCGCGAATAGAAGTCCAGGCCGTTGCCGACGTCCCGCTGCCCGATCCGCGCGACATCGTATTTCGGCGGGAGCTTGGAAGCGTGGGATGGGGATTGGGTCGCGGTCGTGGGCGATGCCGGCTTAACAACCGCGGGCGAAGCGGCAACGGGATCGCCATACTCGGCAGCTTCACGCTCGCCCTCGGCCGCAATCTGCGCCGCCGTCGGGATGCCCACGCTGGTTGCATCAGCGTGGGAGGCGGGCGACAGGCTGGCGCCGCCTGATCCTGATGAAGATGTGGGAGTCTGTGATGGAGTGTTTGCCGCGATTTGTGACGGCTCGCTCGCGACCGGCGCTGTGGCTTGCGCGGGTGCAGCTTGCGCTGCGGCGCCTGCGGAAAAGCACACGGCGGCAGCCAGCACAACTAGCGCTCTTCGCCACGCTAGCGCGGCGAACCACGAGGTTCGAACGGCACGGAGGACGGGCACCATGGCACCCCGGTTCACACGATTATGCTGCCAAATTCTGGTTATGGGAACTTAAAAGTTTGCCCGTATGAAGTTGAGCCGTTAGTCGAAGACCAGTGGGAGCTATCGCCATAGATGCGGAGACTCTCGAGGAAGATACCGTTGCCACTCGCAATTTCGTGTCGCTATAGAAGCAGCTTTGTTTCTAACGGCTTGCGAGCGCCAAATTGGCAGACGCATCTGTCGCGAGTCCTTATTTCTTACTTTCAACAGCGGAGGCAAAGCTCTACGCTTGGGGCTGAACAGGCTGCTGAAAAGTCGAAACAGCAGATCCCTCGGGGACTAAAGTCCCCTCGGAATGGCAAAAATAAACGACTTATCGGCACGACTCCCACCCCAACTCGCACCCTTCGGCTCGCGGCGCTCGCTCCGGGCAGGCTGAAGCGGCGCGAGTTGGAGGCCCCGGTGAAGTCGTGCCCTGTTACAAAGCACTCAAAAACCGGACTTTTTCAGCAGCCTCTGGAGGCCGGGGCTCGGCTTGACAGGGGAGCTGGCGCCGGGGTATATTAGCACTCGATGGAGATGAGTGCTAACAACGGCTACCCGGCGCTCGCTCCCCAAAATCTGCGCTATTCCAATTTCACATAACCGCCGGCTGCAGCCGTGCTGATCGCGGCCAATGCGGTTCGGCCCTGTGGAAACAAACATCCAGTTGAGTTTAAAAAATCGAAAGGAGTATTAACGAATGTCTACCAAGTTGACTCCCCTGCACGACCGCATCGTGGTTCGCCGTGTCGAAGAGGCGGAGACTACCCGCGGCGGCATCATCATCCCCGACTCGGCCAAAGACAAGCCGCAAGAGGGCGAAGTGATTTCTATAGGCCGGGGCAAGACCAATGACGAAGGCAAGACCTTCCCGCTCGACGTGAAGGCGGGCGACCGGATCTTGTTTGGCAAGTACGCCGGCACCGAGATCAAGATCGACGGCGAAGACTTCCTGATCATGCGCGAGGAAGAAGTCCTCGGCATTCTGGAAGGCGCCGGCAAGGCGAAGGAACACGCGGGCGCGAAGAAGTAGTGGCGAGAAGCGCGCCGTTGTCAGTTGCCTGGAAGGTGTTGTCAGTTGTCGGTTGTCAGTTGTCCGCTGAGACAACCACCGAAGCTGACAACCCAAACTCGCGAGCGTAAGCGGACCGTAATTGGAACGAGGCCTTCCGAATCGCTAACCGACAACTGACAACCGACAACCGACAACATGAGTTTCATCAGAGATCGAAGGAGAAGGAAACAATGGCAAAGCAAATTCTGCATGGCGAGGAGTCGCGCCAGTCGATTCTTCGCGGCGTGAACGTTCTGGCGGATGCGGTAAAGGTGACGCTGGGCCCTAAGGGCCGCAATGTCGTGATCGAGAAGAAGTTCGGTTCGCCGCTCATTACCAAGGACGGCGTCACCGTAGCCAAGGAAATTGAACTGAAGGACCCGCTGGAGAACATGGGCGCGCAAATGGTGCGCGAAGTGGCCTCCAAGACCAGCGACGTAGCCGGCGACGGCACCACCACGGCGACCGTTCTGGCGCAGTCGATCTATCGCGAAGGCGTGAAGACGGTTGCCGCCGGCGCGAACCCGATGGCGCTGAAGCGCGGCATTGAGAAGGCCGTCACCGCGATTTGCGGCACCTACGATGAGGAAGCCCAGAAGTGGGAGGGCGGCGCGCTCGACAAGTTTTCGCAGAAGGTTACCGGCGACATGATCGCGCAGGTGGGAACCATCTCGGCCAACAACGACTCGACCATCGGCAAGATCATCGCCGAGGCGATGAAGAAGGTCGGCAAGGACGGCGTGATCACGGTGGAAGAAGCCAAGACGATGGAGACGCAGCTCGAAGTCGTTGAAGGCATGCAGTTCGACCGCGGTTATCTTTCGCCCTACTTCGTCACCGATCCGGAGCGCATGGAAGCGGTGGTGGAGAACGCCTACATCCTGATTCACGAGAAGAAGATCTCCTCGATGAAGGACCTGCTGCCGCTGCTGGAGCAGATCGCCAAGGGCGGACGCCCGCTGGTGATCGTGGCCGAAGACGTGGAAGGCGAAGCGCTGGCGACCCTGGTGGTCAACAAGCTGCGCGGCACGCTGCAGGTTGCGGCCGTGAAAGCGCCGGGATTTGGCGATCGCCGCAAGGCGATGCTGCAGGACATCGCGATCCTGACCGGCGGCAAGGCCATCACCGAAGACCTGGGCATCAAGCTGGAGAACGTGCAGATGCAGGACCTCGGCCAAGCCAAGAAGATCACCATCGACAAGGACAACACCACCATCGTCGAGGGCAAGGGCAAGCCGGGCGACATCGAAGGCCGGGTGAAGGAAATCCGCGGCCAGATCGACAAGACCACCAGCGACTACGACCGCGAGAAGCTGCAGGAGCGGCTGGCGAAGCTGGTGGGCGGCGTTGCCGTCATCAAGGTTGGCGCGGCCACCGAAACCGAAATGAAGGAGAAGAAGGCCCGGGTTGAGGACGCGATGCACGCCACCCGCGCTGCGGTGGAGGAAGGCATCGTTCCCGGCGGCGGCGTGGCACTGCTGCGCTGTCAGGAAGCGGTTGAGGCGCTGAAGCTGGAAGGCGACGAGAAGATCGGCGGCAACATCGTGCGCCGCGCGCTGGAAGAGCCGCTGCGCCAGATCGTGGAAAACGCCGGCGAAGAGGGGGCGATTGTGGTCGGCAAGATCAAAGACCAGAAGTCCGCCAACTACGGCTACAACGCGCTGAACGCTCAGTTCGAAGACCTGGTGAAGGCCGGCGTCATCGACCCGACCAAGGTCACGCGCAGCGCGCTGCAGAACGCAGGCTCCATCGCGGCCCTGATGCTGACCACCGAAGCGCTGGTCTGCGAGATTCCGGAAGATAAGAAGGAACCAGCGATGCCTCACGGCGGCGGCGGCATGGGCGGGATGTACTAAAGACAGCAATTAGCAGTTAGCAATTAGCACTTAGCTAGCGCTGGCGGCTGAGTGCTGAAAGCTGACCACTAAAAATCAAAACCTCGATGCCCCGTTCTGTCATCCGGAGCGAAGCGGAGTCGCTCTCTCTCTGGCCAGGGCGGGGCATTTGCTTTGGATGTACATGCGCCTACCGCACCCAGGAAAACCAGTCGGTTCAACTAACCAACCTTGTTGACGTATCAGAAAGGATACTCACATTGAGAAAGATGCTCGTATTGTTTGCGTTGTTAGCTCTTGCATTTTCGGTCCAGGCGCAGATGAAGAACGAAAAGGGTGAAATGAAAGGCGAGATGAAGGCCGATGCGGCCAAGACCATCACCCAGATGGAAGAACAGTGGGCGTCAGATTCGAAGATGGGAAAGGTCGACGCTATTGCTCCAATGCTCGCCGAGAACTTTATCGAGCTGGACAGCGATGGCAGCCTATATACCAAGACCCAGGCGGTCGACAGAATGAAGGGCGCCAAGTGGGAGGCCAACGAGATCAGTGATGTCAAAGTGACGACCCATGGCAATACGGCAATTGCGACCGGCGCATGGCGCGGCAAAGGCACCGTAGCCGGCAAATCAGTCGACGCCCATGAGCACTGGATCGATACCTGGATGAAGATGCCGGGCGGCAAATGGCAGTGCATCGCCAGTGCCAGCGCCCCGACCAAAATGTAGCCGCCGGCTCCTAAGCATCAGCTAGAACTCAAGAGTCAACGGTGCCCCACTCAAGCGCGACATTCGCTTGAGTGGGTTTTTCTATGACAACTGACCTGTGTGGGCGCCCCGGGTCTCGCTGTTTCGAGACCCGTGCCGGCGGAGATGCTCGACGTGGGTGCCCCCGTTCTTCTCGCCTTCAGGCGGGCGGATGGGCACTGACCCCCGCACAACAATTCCTTGAAACTATCTCCGCTACAGGCGCATTCTGCCTGTAGACGGAGGTGTGTTATGGCAGCAGGAGACGATCAGATTCTTCGCAGTCTGGGAATGGCTCATCTGGGCAACCCCTCGGCGATGCTGGGCAAGAAGGGTGGCAAGTTCGTCGGCGAGTTCCGCGATTTCGCCTTGCGCGGCAACATGATCGATATGGCGGTGGGCATCATCATCGGCGCGGCCTTCGGCAGAGTGGTCAGCTCGTTCGTGTCCGACATACTGATGCCGCCGATCGGGCTCATCTCGGGACGCCACGCGAATTTTTCCAACAAGTTCCTCAACCTCTCAGGGCATTACTACGCCACGCTGGCTGAGGCCAAAGCCGCCGGCGCAGCCACCATCAACTACGGCCTGTTCTTCAACGCCGTCTTTGACTTTCTGCTCGTCGCCCTGGCGGTGTTCCTGCTGATCCGGCAAATCAATCGCCTCACCCGGCAATCGGAAACGCCCGCCCCGACGACCAAGGAATGTCCCTTCTGCTTTGCGGCGGTTCCGGTTCAGGCGACGCGCTGTGGCCACTGCACCTCGATGCTGAAGACAGGGTGACCGCCGGCGCACTTTGCCCAGATGTTCCAGGACTGGCCACTCGCTGCCGGCAACTGTTCTAGCGCTCGCCGAAGAGGCGGAAGTAGAAGTTCAGCAAAGCGGAGCGCTCCTGCGGAGGGCGCGACTGGTGCCACTCGTAAACCTGCTGTTCGGAGTGGCGTAGCATTCGGAAGAATTCGTTGACGCCGATGCGGCGGCGCGCCATCAATTCGCGGCCTTTCTTGCGCATGGCGCGGCGGTTGCGAAAGGCGCTGCGCAGGCCACGAAGATAAGCTCGAAGCGCGCCATTCCGCATCACGAACAGCGCCCACAAGCACTGATAGACCACAATGCGCGGCAGCAACCCCAGAAACACCGACCGCGGATAATTCTTGATCAACAGATAGATCTGGTTGCGGGTAATGTACTCGACGACGCGGGGATGCAGCGCCCGGTGCGCCGCGGTCCCGGCAAAGCGACGAGGGGCCTGTTGCGACGCAGGCGGGGCCCCCGACAGGCTCTCCTCTTGTACTTGTTGCGGCGAAAGCGTGGCGCTGCCCACGTGATAGGCAACGGCGCTGGGAAGGTAAATGCCTCCGTAGCCGAGAAGCTGGGCGCGCAGGGCGAGATCGAGATCATCGAGGTAGGCGAAGAAGTCGGCGTCCAATCCGCCACTGGCCACGAACGCGACGCGGCGATACAGCACGGCGGCGCCGCAAGCTGTGAGGATGGGCATCGGCTGATCGAACTGGCCGCGGTCAGGATCAAGATGGCCCAGACGATACACAGCTCCTGCCATCAGCATGGCGTCGCCGGCGCCATCCAGATGCGTGCGTTGGGCGGCGCGCAGTAGTTTGCCGGTGGCGAAGCCGAGTTTGGGACTGGCGTCCAACGCCGCGACCAGAGTGGCGATATAGTCGGGGGCCAGTTCAACATCATTGTTCAGCAGCAAAATGTAACGCGAGTCGGTGGCCGCCACGGCGCGATTGATGGAGCCGGTGGTGCCTTCGTTGGTGGGCAGATCGATGCGTCGCGTGTTCGGCGGCAAAGGATCGGGAAGGATTTGTCCCGCTGCCGCCTCATTCTCGATGACGATGATTTCCCATTCGTCCGTGCTAACGGTTTGCTGCTGGATCGATTCGATGCAGCGCGCCGTCAGGTCCGGACGATGCAGCGACGGAATAGCGATGGCGACAGTCTTCACGCTTCAGAACAATGTACACAGGGCGCGCTAAATCTGGGAAGAGCGCCGGGCACAACTCAGCGCCGAAAAGGCCAAATCCCCCCTTCTTTCGAATCGGACTTGTTGATGACCAGCACTCGCATCCAACCTGGCGTTGTAAGCTCGGAAAGGTCCGAAAGCCCAAGCCCAACTTCGCGGATGATGATGCGCAGTACGTCGGGGTGATTGAAATTGAGATATCCGCGGATGTTCTCCGGTTTCTGGCGATACATATCGGCCTGTTCCAGAAACAACGGAAGGGTGTGCTCTCCCAGTGTGCCGGCATCGAAGAAGAATTTGCCGCCGGGTTTCAAAAGCCGCTTCACCGAGTTGAGGTAGTTAAAAATGTCGTACGGATTGAAGTGGATGAAGACGTGTAGAGCATAGCCGAAGTCGTAGCTGGCTGCGGGCAGGTAATTCAGATAGTCAGACTCGATTTTGTGAAAGGCGACGTTGTTGTGCTGTGCACAATTGACGCGCGCGCGTTCCAGGAACGAGGCGCTGATGTCATTGCAGTCCAGAAATTGACACTGGCTGGCCAGGATCCTGGCAACGGTCCCTTCGCCGCTGCCGATCTCGAATCCCCGGCTCTGCGTGGTGACGGAACAAAGTCGCGCGATTTCGCCGGCGTGGTAGCGGCGATCATTCTCAAACTCTTCCGGCGTGTTATGGCCGGCCAGCGCCAGAAGCGCCTGCTCATCATTCTCGACCTCCCACGCGTTCTTCACTACATCCATCGAGACCTCCCTGCTCCGAAAGCTAGGTACTTGGCAATTCTAATGAAATCTGCCTGTCGCCGTCCGCGACATTGCTAGCCACGGAGCGCGAGGCGGCGGTTTGAAACGCAGCGATCAACTCCTCATCACTGTTGAAGAGGAGGTCATGGTCATCGGCTTGATCAGGCAAGCCGCCCACCGCGGAAATGATCGCCGGGCGCCGCAAGAGTCTGGTGCGAGCCAACACACCGGAGGACCAAATCTCGGAATAGGGGAACACCACCCAGTCCGCAGCGCTAATCCACGTGTCAAACTCTTCATTGTTGACGAAAGCTTCGATCAGGTGCGTCCCAGAACGCGCGAACGTAAGGCTACGCAATTCCGCAACGTAGCCTTCGTTTTCCTTGTTCGCAACTCGCATCGAACCGACCACATAAAGCTCGGCATGGCGTATATCCGCGCGCGCAAAGGCGTCCAGCGCGCGATGAAACCCCTTGTGGCGCTGCAGAAAGCCGATGCAGAGAAAAATCAGAGACTCGTGACTGAGCCCCAACTGCCGCCGGGCGTTGGCGCGGGTATGGCTGGAGAACGGTTGGAAGGCGGCGTGGTGCGCTCGAATCTCCACTCGCGATTTCGGCAGCCGCATGCGGTAGTAGCGCTCGAATCGTGTGATCTCGCTTGGAGTATGAAATACGATCCTGGGCGCCATCTTCCACTTCCATTTGTAGAACCAGCCTTGCCTGCCCGGAAGGTAGGGAATTTCGTGGGCCAAGACTTCGAGCTTGCGCTTGCGCAGGAAGAGCAGGATAAAACAGAGTGTCGTATGCAAGGTTTCCCAGCGACGTTCGCGCACAAAGGGATCGCTGTAGAAGAACGCCCAAGTGTACTGGATGACAACTCGATCGTAGTACCGCAAGAGTGGAAACAGGCGCAAGAGTTTGCCGCCGCCGCGCAAGTCCCATGCAAAGTCTACGTTGCCCTGCCCGTCAGGGGAAACGACATCCACTACGTGTCCCTGCGCGCGAAGTTGAGCCACGCTCTGCTCGGCATAAGCGCCGATACCGCAATGGGTCGGCGGATAAGTTGAAACCATCAGGTAGCGCAAAACTACTCCCTTTTACGCTTGTTTCTCGAGAGCCAGGCACGCGCCAAAAGACCCGGCAGGATCTGGCGACAAGCGAACCAGCCCCACGGTCAGCAAAATGCTGATGTCCGGATATTGATCATGCCAGCCGTTCTTGTACCAGGTGTCGCCCCAGCTTTCGCCATGCAAAAATTCTTGAAACGCTCCCTGAAACTGTTGCACAAACTCTGCCGGCGGCGAGACCATATATAACTGCTCAATAACCTTCAGTGCCGGATGAAATAGGCGATCGTGCAGCCCCGCGGCATCGTAGCGGCGCTCGAAGCCGGCATAGTAGAAGGTCTGCTGATTTTCGACATAGGTGTCGGCTGTTGGAACGGTTACGACGACCCGTCCGCCGGGACGTAAGACGCGGACGAACTCGGCCATGGCCCGCACATCGCCGTCGCCCGGGATGTGCTCAATGGTGGAGATGGCGCTGACGAAATCGACTGCGCCATCGGCAAAACTCAGGTCGGTCGCGTCCTCCCGCTGCACGCAGAAGCCGTCGCGCTTGCCTAGCTCCAGCGTCTGCATGTAGCTCTTCTGCCGGTCCAGATATGTAGGGTCCAGTTCCGTCGCATAGGTGTGGGCGCCGCGGCGCTGATAGAGGAAGGTCGGCACCGGCGACGATCCGCTGCCAATGTCTACGTAGATATTTCCCGCGCGCAGGCACAAATCGCCGTGTTTGGCAGTGAAAGCATCTTCGATGTTGCGAAAGATGTCAGTGCGTTGATTCAGGACTTTGGAGTGGCGATACAGCATCCACCAATACTGCAGCAAACCCTCACGCAACATAGGCTGGCACTCCTTTGAGGAGTTGATGTACCGCGTGCGCCGCGGCGGCGGCAATCGTCGACCACGCGTAGCGCTCGACCGCCAATTTTCGCGCATTGCTTCCCAGGCGGGCGCAAGCCGCGCGGTCGTTAAGCAGTTCTTGTATCTGCGACACGAATTGTTCGGCCGAGCAGACCACACACTCCTCCGAAGCAAGCTCTAGTCCGCGAGCGCCCGCCGGCGTGGAAATGACCGGAAGCCCCGCCGCGAAGTAGTCCAGCATCTTGAGGTTCGTGCCTGAACCGGAAAACATAGGATTCAACGCGATATCGGCAGCATGATAAAGAGAGAGCCGTCGCCCGGCCTCGACCGTTCCCAGCCAGATCACGTTCTTCGGCGAACTCGGCCCATGCGAGGCTTGGTAGGAATCCTTCACGCCACCCGCGATCAGGATCGCGCAATTCGGCAGGCGCGGCGCAACCTCTTTCACCAGGAAGGCAGCCGCTTCGGTGTTCGGGCCGTAGCCGCTGCCGATGAAGATCAGCGCCGGCTTCTCCGGGGTAAGGCCGAACTCCTGGCGAGCGCGCTCGCGTTCTTCTTCGCTGGCGGGCTGAATGCCTTCCACATCGACACCATTGGGGACCAGAACAATTTTGTCGCGCGACACTCCGTAGAGGGTAACAAATTGTTCGGCATCGTCGGTGGAGCAAGCAAAAATAAGATCTGCGTCACGGCATAACTTACTTTCCAGCTCGCGGACTCCTTCCGCCAGCTTCCTGCCGGCGGCGGTATCGCCCAGTATCTGTCGCTTCACGATAGATTCGCAGTTGTGGGCGTCGTAGATCAGCTTCTGATTCGGCTGCCGAGGCACGTAAGGATAGACCCAGGGATGCGAGATGATGATGGCCTGCGCTTCCCTGCCCTGCTCCTCCGCCATGCGCTGGAAGCGTGGCGAGTACTTCAGCAACTTGGGGATGGTGACGTCGATGGTGGTCTTGCCGCCGGTGGCGCGCTGGTAGCGGCGGTCGTGGGCGAAGTGCGGCTGGGTCAGCGGCGTGACGCACTCGCGGAAGTGCGGGGCCAGCATCTGATCGCGATAGACCGGTCCCGGCCAGTCATAGGCGCCCACGTAGCTGATCTCGAAATCCAGCATCGCCAGGTGGCGATAAAGCTCATAGATGCGGATGCGGCCGCCGCCCACCGGCGGATCGAGCACCTGATTGTCCGCCACCAGCAACGATGTGGAATTGCGTTTCGTCCTGGCCGCCGCCGAGAGGGGCGACCGGTATGGCAGCGGCGTTCCCGCGGCGATCAGTCGCTCGACCACCTCGTCCCAGGACTGGGAGGGCGCGCTGCGATAGGCCTGCTCGCCCATCTCGCGCGCCCATTCCGGGCGAGTAGCGAGCAGGTTCATAGCGCCGGCAATCTCCACGGGATCGGGCTCGACCACAAATCCGGCGCGGCCATTCTGCACCAGCCGCGCAGGTTCGCCTGAATCGGTACAAACAATGACTGGCTTATGGCTGAGCATGGCCTCGACGGTGATGTAGCCGAAGTCTTCGTCCCTGGGCACGAACAGCACCGCCAGCGCATTAGCGTAGAGCTGCAACATCTCCTCATCGCTCACAAACCCAAGGAAGCGGATGCGCGGATCATCGCCGGCCAGGCAGCGGAATTCCGCTTCGTCTTCGCCGGCGCCGGCAATCAACAGCGGCACATCGCCGGGAAAATGCCGCATGGCGCGGATGGCAAGATCGACTCGTTTCCACCGGTGCAGGCGCCCTGGCAAGAGAAAGTGTTGCTGCCCGGCGCAGTAGTGGCCTTGCGCGAAGACCGGAGGATAGAGCGTCTCCGCGTCAAATCCGCTGTATAGCTTCAGGCGGCGAGCGGTCTCCTGACCGTTAGTAAATATCTTGCGCAGGTAACGAAAGGCAAGGCTGTCGAGGCGCTGCACCATTTCGCGCTGGCCTTGCCGCTCCGCCAGGGCCGACGCGGGAAGCGCTCCGTATTCGTCGTCGAAACGGTCATAGAAGACGCGGATCTGGTGCAGGAGCCAGCAAATGTGGTTGGGGTGGCGCGCCATGTAGGTGGGGGCCTTGGTGGAGATGACCAGGTCATAAGCGGCCAAGTCGAGGTCATAGCAATCGAGGTAGGCCTCCAGGATGGTCTCCCAGCGCGCTTCGCTGAGAGGAACCTGGATCCATTCCGTCTCAACTTTCCGCTGGAAAGCTCGCACCAAGCCGAGAAAATGCCGCTCTGCGCCGAACAGGCGCTGGGGGTCATGAATAGCGGGGGTGATGATGGCGGTTTTCATGGGCGATTTTGCAAAGCGATGACCACGCTTGCTTATCTACGTATTCGAGACGCACTTCATACCGCGAACACGCTTGGGACCTGCTAATGTCGTTCAACCAGCCGGAAGCGGGCGCGGCTCCAGTAAGATGTCAATGTGGTCGGTGCCACTCTGCTCAAATTGCGTGAGCACGTAGTTGATATTTCCCGCTACCGGACCGCTCTCGGTTATCACAAATAGGTCGTAGCCAAGGCGGACGAAGAACTCCAAATATTCCTGCCCATCCACATCGGAAGACTGTCGTAGACCGAACGGAGAGAACTCGCTGACTACAACCGGCCTGGAACGCTCCAGCATCTGCCTAGCGCCGCTGATCGCCCTGAACTCGTGCCCCTCGACATCGATCTTCACAAATCCAACGCGGGCGTCTTGGGGCAGAAGGTCATCGATGCGGAGGCCCATCACAGTCTCCGCGCCGATGACGTCCTCGCGGCATCCATCTTCCAGCGTTGCGACGTTGCCGTTAGAGGAGGCGCTGAAGTACCTTAACAGCCTGGTTCTGTCAGTTGCCGCAGCCTGCACGATCTGAATGTTGTTGAACCCGTTGGCCAGTTGGCTGGCATATAGCAAGCGCACGTTGGATGGCGCAGGCTCCCAGGCGTAGACCAATCCGCCCGAGCCCACCAGGGAAGCTGCCAACAGGCTGAAATAGCCGATATTTGCTCCGATGTCCAACGCGACCATCCCTGGCCGCAAGTACTGCTGGAAAATCTTGGTCACGGGCGGCTCATAATCGTGCGTTTGAGCTATTACAGATCCAATGGCGGTGTCCTCAGGAGAGACGTAGATCTTGAAATGCGGCAAATCTACCAGCGCCACGCTTCCCAACTGCCGCCTTAGGAGATTGCGATCGGTAAACTCCTGCGAGCTGAGGTAATCCCCGACTACCGAGGCCAGGTCATCTCCCACGCGAATCGAATGTCCCGGCCATTCATGCCTGTTCGGTTTCCTGCCAAGTAATAGCCGAAAACAATAGAAAATGTCAGACGATGTAGCGGCTGCGGGAAAGTCAACTTCCCAGGGAGCTTTTTCATGTGCAGCCAGCACCGACGTAATCTGTTGTAAGGCCGCTTCGTGGCGCTCCAGCACCGACGTAATGTGCTGTGAGGCCGCTTCGTGGCGCTCCAGCACCGACGTAATGTGCTGTGAGGCCGCTTCGTGGCGCTCCAGCACCGACGTAATGTCTTGTAAGGCTCGGATAACTGCAACCTGAAAGAGGTAATTCGGCCGGGTGTACCAAGCAAGAGAGCGACGCATTATCTTCTTGATCAATTGAAGGACACCATTGTGCAAGCCGGAAGGCCGCGGATTTATTTCGCCAAACTGCTGATGCGCGGTAGCCGCGGCGTTAATTGCCTTCTGCACAAGGGAGACGCATCGTCCTCCGTCGCTGAGTCTTACTGATTCCGAGCTACCCAAGGTGAGTCCTCCTCGTCACCTGAAGTTGTGGGACCTGGAGAGTTTCCGGCGGTCCCGGCTTTGAATCGCACCAGGCCAAAAATGCCTTTTGGCGCCGAACCGGCGCTGGGGGTCATGAATGGCTGGAGTGATAATGGCCACTTGCATAGATGCCTTCGAATGCGCCGGAACTAGCGATGGGCAATCGCCCAAAGCGTTTCACCCTCATATTCCAATTGATGTGAGCTATATCCAGCGTGGGCCAAGTAACAAGAGATCTCATCAGGGGTGTGAAAAAATTCGGGGTAGTCATTTTCCACAATAGCCTGGAAATGCTCCCAGCCCCGTTCGGAACAGAGATTCATGACTCCAAAAACCAAAATACCGCCAGGCTTTAGGGCCCGCCGTATGCCCCGAAGATAGCGATAAAAACTCTTCTTTTCAGCGTGCTGAAAGCAGCCAATTGCATAAGCAAGGTCGAAGTGTTCAGTGGGAAGAAAACAAAAATCTTCATCGGTAATGACCTGTACTTTGAGGTTGTGAAGCCCAGCCAGGGCCTGGCGCGTGCGGCGGGCCATCTCGGGAGAAACGTCGAGCGCCAGAATCGAGTCACAGTGGCGTGACATAGGGATGGTGATGCGGCCCATGCCGGCTCCGATCTCCAGGGCAACCGGCTTCGCCGGAGAGAAAGAGATGATCTTGGCCGCCACGTACTCTCCTGTGCTCTTCCAATTCCGCTGATATTCCTCGTCCGATTCGTTCTCCCACTGGGTAACGGTCTCGCGCATAGGGTCGTTCCTGGCCGCCTGGTCCCAATAGGCGATGATTTTGTCGTTTTCCTTGAGCATCCGTGACTGGTCGCCTCGCGAGAGGAGAGCTGGGGTGGAGGGATCTCCGCACCGATGTCCACTATTTCCAGCGGAGTCGAGTCCCAGGCTGTGAATGCGATCGGCGAGCTGCGCGTTGCCGTCGCGCAATTCCTGTACCGCGGCGTCCTGACCCTGCAGGATGGAAACGACGCCCTTGAGCGCCCCAATCATCGCCTCCTGGAATTTATAATTCGGCCGAGTGTACCAAGCAAGAGAGCGACGCATTATCTTCTTGATCAATTGAAGGACACCATTGTGCAAGCCGGAAGGCCGCGGATTTATTTCGCCAAACTGCTGATGCGCGGTAGCCGCGGCGTTAATTGCCTTCTGCACAAGGGAGACGCATCGTCCTCCGTCGCTGAGTCTTACTGATTCCGAGCTACCCAAGGTGAGTCCTCCTCGTCACCTGAAGTTGTGGGACCTGGAGAGTTTCCGGCGGTCCCGGCTTTGAATCGCACCAGGCCAAAAATGCCTTTTGGCGCCGAACCGGCGCTGGGGGTCATGAATGGCTGGAGTGATGATGGCAGTTCTCATCGTAACAGCGCTGGCCCGCCTGTTGGAGGGGACTCCACCGAATGATCCCCCAAAGCTAGGCTACTCGATTGCCCTTTTGCCGTTCCAGCCCAGTACCAGGCCGAGATTGCGACGATTGCCAGCCAAGCCCAGGCGAGCACCCAATCGGACCAACTGGCGGTGAGACAGTCGGGAAAAATGCTCAGGAAGCTATAAAAATGAGGATGGGGATGCATGTGGTCGTGCAGTATCTCGACCAACGTGCTCTTTCTGTAAAGGTGCCAAAGCGAGGGCATTCTCCAGTACGGATTAATCGTGTAGGCCAAAGAGAGCAAGCCGCTCCACGCGGTCAGTGCGGCGACAATCCAGCGCGTCTTGCGGGTCAGCACCAGGCCAGCAGCGGGTGCCATAATCATAGCTGCAACCACCAGCAGGCGCGCGGGTGGGGCCCAGCCGCCCATCCAGAAGCGGGAGCGGGCGACAAAGGGAATGTAGCCGAGCGCGGGGAGAAATAACGCAGCGAATCCCCAACGATCGCGGCGAAACAGGACGATCATGCCAGCGATGGCAGCGACGAACATCGGAGCGGTGGGGACCAGCCCGAAGGACTGATCGAACATGAGCCCAAGAAATCCAAGGATGGGATGGCCTCCGAACTGCGGCATGATACGCCCCCAGATCAGATTCGCCGCATTCGGGAGATAGGTATTAAACAGGTGCTTATCGAGTACGGCGAAGACACCGAGGCTGACCAGGCTGGGCACGCCCAGCAGCGCCAGCTTAGCGATGACAGGTTTCCACCTCGGCCACGCTTGAACGATGACCCACGCGTTTAGTACCAGAAAAATGGGGCCGGCGAGCGCCCAGAAGCGAATGATAAGCCAGGGTAGGGCGGCAATGACGATTCCGGCAAGCAGAAGATAACGGTTGCGTGGGCGGTCACGATAGCGAAAGAACTGCAGCGCAACCCATAAAATGCCAACCGCTCCCGGCGCCTCCACACACACGGTCTGCGCATAAAGATAAAAGGGAGCGGTGAAGCCGAAAATTCCCGCGGTCAGTAGTGCCTGGAAGTGAGTAGCGCCCAGCCACATAGCTATCTCATAGATCGCAGCCACCCCGAGCGCGCCCAGCAGCGCCAGCATGAGTAGTGCCCCCTGGCGTTTGGCGAAATAGTAGGCCGGCGCGATCAGGAGCGGCAATCCCACGTCATGCCACAGCATCTTCTGCCCTCGGTAATTTGTAATCACGTGGGGCTCGTGGGCGATCGCCGACAAGGTGGGCTTGAGCAGCAGGTCGTAGGGGAAACCCCGCAAGGTTCCAGGAGAGGGAGGTGGAAACTGCTCGGCGAAGTCGTAGTTGCGATAGTTGTCGCCGACGTCAAAGTCATGATCGAAGGCCAGGCTGTGTGCCAACAGCATATAGGCGGGTTCATCGCCGGAGATCGGAGGGGAGAGCCAAATCCAAGGCACAAATCCGGCAAACACAAGGAAAGTTGCGAGGAAGACGTACAGCGAGGCGTGCCGAATCCTCTTGCTACCGGGGAGATTCCATGCCGCCCAGGACAAGCCCAAAATTACTCTGGACAGCAGGAAGACGGTATAAATGCCGCCGAAAATGCGAAATCGGGGCTCGCTCGTGCCGATGAAGAATTTGCCCATCAGAAAGGGAAGTAAACCGACCGCCGCATCCAGCTTGAGCACAAGCGGCAGGCGATTTTCCCATCGCTCCCGAATAGCGAACCATCCGACCAGAAGACCGAATCCGACATTGACCGCAACCGCCCAAAAGAAAAGCGCCGCCATATCATGGGTCGTCGTCGGGGCAACATAGTGCCAACGCCGAAAACCCAGATGGAGGAGGTACAGATTCAAGATTGAGGTGAGGGCAAAGTAACGGCCCCAGGCACGGCACACGTTGATCGGTGAATGCGCCGCAGAAGCGGCTTGCGGTTGTGGCGGAATCTCGACATGCAACCCAGGCCCTCCCTTCATTTGATTGCGCCGCCATTGTATTTTGGGTGCTACTACCATTGCACTCCAGGATACAGGCTAGGAAGGTGCATTGTGCGATAGGAGTTTTGGTTGTTAATTTGCAGCTGCCAGACCACCTGGGGATTGGCAGTTTGGGTGACTTCCAAGGCGCGCATTCCTTCGTTGTTCAGATCGGCGGGCGTGCTCTCATCGACAAAGATGTTGGTATCCGGCAGGACCTGCGTCACTCCACCCCAATACGAGTAAGGCGTCTGGTAGCCCCATTGCCGAGAGGCGGCCATGGTGCTCTCGTTCACATCAAAGATTGCTGCCATGCTATAGCAGTTAGGCAGCGGCGGCAAAACCCCTTCACAGCTGATGGGGCTGCCGTCGATGATGCGGTCATCCCCGTTATCGAACATGGCCAACTGAAAGTTGCCGGTGCCGTTCTTACTGGCAAGATTCACGTCATGCTGGGCGGCAAACCACTGCGAGTCGTCGCCTGAGCTCAAATTGAAGTCGCCCTGATAGCCCAGCTTCCAGAGCACGTCGCCCGTTCCATTGCCGTTTGCGTAATCGATCTTCACCACCCAGGACTGGTGCCGCAGCGAGAGCAGCAAATTTCCATCCTCCGCGATGTAAACCAGCGCATTGGCATGGAGCCAGTCGGGAAAGTTCATGGGGTGACGATTCACATCGAGATGATCGAAGGCATCCCACACCCACGCCGGGTTGTAGTTGGAATCGAGATCGACGATGGCATCTCCCAGAACCGTGGTTTGTCCGGGATAGCCCGGCAAATCCGTGAAGACGCGGGAATCGCTGACGATGATGAGCAAGTGACCGTTAGGCAGCAGTACGAAGTCATGGTCGATGGAGAGGACGTGGATGCTGTAACCGGCATTGTTGAGCTTTTGCTGGAGTTGCTGGTAATCAAACTGATGGACAAGATTGCCGGCCAGATCGATCTCCTGCAGCGTGCCGCCTGGCAATCCGGGGTTTTGGCATATCATTGCCAGAATATGGCCATTCGGCAAGAGTTTGACCGGCTGCGGCATGCCCAGTGACGTACTGAAGTCGTAATACCAGATGAGATTTCCCTCTGGATTGACGGCCAGGATCATGTATTGGTTGCTCGGCCCGGCGTTCAGGCTCAGCAGTTCGACACCGGCAGCCGGCGTCATCCCAGCCGTTGTTGTCACCTGGATGGCGGGCACCCGCGCTGGGTCAACCGCTGCCGTGGTGAACGTGTGGTCGTTGTCATAGTGCTGCGCTCCGCCGCTATCGCTCATCACCGCCCGCATGTGATAAAGCGTATTCGGCTTCATGCCGGCGACCAGGAAGTTGGCCGGCGTGCCGGCTTCGATGGCTTGCGACGAGGTGGTCAAGCCGTAGCTGGTGGTTGTACCGAATTGGACAGCTACCGTCGCCGCGCTGGAAGTGGTGATGGAATACTGCGCAACCAATGAGTTTGTCGTGGCCTGTACGCTGCTGGCAGTTACACCGGATGAATCGCCGCCTGGGCTTCCGCTGCCGCAAGCTCCCAGCAGGAGAAGGCTGGCTGAGAGAAGCGCCAAGAAGATGAGCTTTAGGCTTAGGTTACGCACGCGGGAATGCCGCTCAGAGGTTACGGTCAAAATACACTCCGTCGCTGCAAATTGAAATTTCGCGAAGCGCGCACTGTAACACAATATTCGCAGTTCTGAAAGGACAAATTTGGCCTTCGAAAGAGGCTGCCGTTTTGTATGCAGGCGGGGACTGCTTCCAGTCTCAAAAAATGCTAATGTACGAGATTTTCGAACTCCTGCGTGATGCGCCGCCAAGGAGCATCACCGTGGTATTCCATCACTTTGCTGTGGCCGCCGGCTGCCATGCTGCGGCGTGAGGGAGGGTCGCTCAGGAGCTTTTCGATTGCGGCAGCAAGCTGCTGCGGGTCACCGAACGGCGCAAGCATTCCTCCGCCGCTCGCGGTGATCAGCTCGCGTGAGACAGCAATATCGGCGGCTACAACCGGCTTGCAATTCGCCCAGGCTTCCAGCAGAACCAGGCCGAGAGACTCCACGCGCGAGGGCTGGGCGACGATGGTCGCCGAGGCGAGGAGGTCGCATTTTTCCTCCTCGGCAAACGGCGGGAGGTTGAGAAGCCGGGGGCAATCCTTTCCCGCGCGGGCGATGTAGGTATCGAACGTCGAAAGACTGGGGCCGGCCATCACCAGCCAGGCACAAGAGCCTCGACGCCAAAGCAATTTCATGGCTTCGACCAGCGTCTCCGACCCCTTCTCGAAGGCCTTCATGCCGATATGCAGCACGACCGGGCCATCGACTTTGCGGCTCTGCCGCAGAAAATCTGCATTGCCTCCAATCACCGATTGCAGGTGGATGCCAAAAGGAGTGATGGCCAGCCTTTCCGCGGGGACGCCCAGGCTGTGCAAGCGATCGCGCTCGGTCCTTGTCATGCAAAGGACCTTCCGACAACATTGCAGCAGTGCAACCTGATGCGGCTGCAGGTAATGCTGCACGACCTCACGGCTGCCGGGTTCGCCAAGATGAGAGCAAGGCGTCGCCACGATCGGTACTCCGCGCCGTTCGCCTGCGCGCAGCCCGGCATACATCAAGCTGTTATACGGCAGCGGGCCTATGTGGAAGAGGTCGGCATCGGTCGCGCCCAGGGCTTCGGCCAATGCGGGGACAGGGAACGAAGGCCGCCAGTACTGCGCCTTCCAGCGCCAATAGGGCGCCAGGCCCAACAGGCGCGTGGCGCGGCGGTGCAGCTTGTTATAGCCGATAGGAAAACGGTGCACGAGGATGCCGTCAAGCGAAGCCTGCCCTTCCGGAAACGTCTTGAAGCCGGGCAGCCAGAAGGCTTCGAGGTCATCGGCTACGGTGGTAAAGACGGTCACGCGATGGCCGTGCGCCATTAAGTAGCGGGCCAGGGCGAGGAGCGAATTTTCGTATCCGCCGCGATAAGGAAAGAAGCGGGGAACCACGAAGGCGACATGCATAGGCAAGCCCTGCCTACGGGGCGGCGGCGACCTCCGAACTGAACAGCGCGCGATAGGTGGCGATCGCCTCCTCGGGCGGACCGTCCACGATTAGGGAGCCGTGGTCGATCAGCAGCGCCCGGTCGCAATGCTCCTCGACATTGGCCATGGAGTGGGTCACCAGCAGAATGGTCTTGCCTGTTTGACGGAATCGGCGCAACCGCTCGAAGCACTTCTGCTGGAAACCCATGTCGCCGACGGCCAGGATTTCGTCCACCACCAGGATCTCGGGATCGACTTCAATGGCTACGGCAAAGGCCAGGCGCATGTACATACCGGAGGAATATTGCTTGACGGGCGCGTCGATGAACTCGCCGATCTCAGCGAAGTCGATGATGCGCTGCTGCCGCTCCAGCATCTCGCTCTTGGAGTAGCCCATCAGCAAGCCGTTGATCAGAATGTTTTCCCGCCCGGTGAGCTCGTGGTGAAAGCCCGCACCCAGCTCGATCAACGGAGCCAATGTACCGGCGACCATGACGCTGCCCCTGGTCGGACGGTAAACCCCGGCAATAAGCTTCAGCAGCGTGCTCTTGCCTGAGCCATTGCGCCCAATGATAGCCAGCGCCTCGCCGCGCGCCACTTCGAAGGAGACGTCTTTGACCGCCTCAAAATCATAGACGCTGGAGCGTTGGTGGAACATCTTGGAGAACAGCTCGCGCATCGTGTCCGGACGCTCCTGGATGACGCGGAAGTGTTGCGTGACATGCTCTAGTCGAATTACAGGCTCGGGTGAGGACATTCGCAGCTCAGACGTAAAACACAAAATCGTTCTGATATTTCCGGAAGAGGGAAAAGCCGATGAACAGGCTGACGAAGCCGCAGACGAACGAAGCGGCAATCGACTGCAGGTGAGGCAATTGGCCATAGTAGACTGCCAGCCGGAAACCGTTGATGACGTAAATAATGGGATTCAGCTTCAAAATCCACTGATAGTGCTTGGGCAGCATGTCAATGGGATAGATGATTGGCGTCACATAAAACCACGCCGAGAGCACCACCTGCAACATGTGCGAGACGTCCCGGTAGTACACATTGGCTGCAGCGAAGAAGAAGGTCATGCCCAGGGTGAAGATGGCCAGCGCCAGCATCGGGACCGGCAGGTAGATCCAGGTCCAATAAAACGGATGGCGCAAGATGGGAACCAGCAATGCCAGGGGAATGAGCGACAGCAGCAAGTTGATGATGTTGGAGACGAGCGCGGCCATGGGAAAAACCAGCTTAGGCACCGCGACTTTCTTGATGAGATCGCCATTGCTGACGATCGACTCCACCGCATACGTGAGCGACTGCGAAAAAAACGTCCAGGGCAGCAGCACGCTGAGCAGAAAGATCGCATAATGCTGGATCGGGAAGCGCATGATGGTGGAGAACACCATGGTCAAGACCAGCATCATCAAGGCCGGGTTGAGCAGCGCCCAAAGGAACCCCAGCACCGAGCGCTTATAGCGGATCTTCAATTCTTTCAGCGCCAGTGCCCAGATCAGTTCCCGGTAGCGATAGCTATCGCGGAGTAATTGCGTCATAAACAGCTAGTTTCCATCCAGGCGAAATACGGGATAGCGCACCACCCCGCGAATCGGCAGATAGTAAATGTTAAATGATTTTTGCAGGAGGCGGGGGGATTGTCCGCTGGCACGCCGGCCGCCCTACCGGCCGGGCCCGACGTTGAGGTCGGTCATCCCGCGCAAAAGATCCCGTTGTTGCGGGGTGTAGTTGTTGCGGAAGTCGTCGGAATTCAGCAGATCATTGCGCGCCGAGGGAGGCAGCCCGCGCAACCGGTGATAGGCTTGCGAAACCTTGGTCTTCTCGTCCTCGGGCAAAGTGCGGTATCGGTGGAATAGCTGGCGCGCCTGTTGCTGCTGCTGCGGAGACATGCGCTCAAAAGTCTCCATCCGGTTCAGGATTTGCGCCTTCTGCTCCGGGGATCGGCTGTTGAATTCGCGCAGCCGCTGCAGCAAATGATTTTGCTGTTCCGGAGACAGCCGCTGGAAACCGGAATCGCGCCGCAACTGCTGTTCCTGTTGCTGGGGCGGCAGCATCATGTACGTGCGCAGCCAGTCTCCGCGGTGCGGGCCAGAATCTTGGGGACGGACGGCATGGATCCCACTGGACTCCAGGGGTTTAGAGTTGGCCGGATGGCCGGCTGGAGGCGGCGCGCTCTGCTGCGGTACGGGCGCAACATGATGCTGCCCCGGCGGAGAAAAAGAAAGCGCCGGCAGCGCATTGAAGAGCAGCACCGCGACCAACGAGATGGACTGGGCCAGATGCACGACTCCCATCTACTCGGCTGCCGACTGCCCGTCGAGAGGCGCGAACTCCGCAAACAGGTCGGCGTTGTTATCGAGATACTGCAAGTCACCGACGGCGCTGCCCGGGGCGTTCGCGCGGAGCACGCTGTCGTTCTTGGCCAAGGTGTTGCTGTCGCTGCTGAACGGGCCAACCTCCAGCATGCCCACGCCGAGAGCGATGAGCACGGCCGCGGTTCCGGCCAGTACAGGACGACGCAGCCAAGCCAGCCAGTTCCTGGCAGGCGCGGCCGCTTCCTCGCGCAGGCGAGCTTGCAAGCGGGTGTTGAAATATGCCGAAGGCTCCGGCGTCTGCCACTCTTCCAGCAGCGTCATGGTCCGCTGCAGAGAATCCAGCTTAGCCGCACAAGCCGGACAGCTCTCCAGATGTTCCTGCAACTTGAGCGAAACCGAGGGCGGCGTCCCCAGGGCCGCTTCCATGAATTCCTCACGCAGTTTTTCGCACTTCATAACCTCACCCATTTCCCGCCCTATACAAATTGTTTCAGTGTTTCCCTTAGGGTTTCATAGGCACGAAACAGCAGCGACTTGGTGGCCGATTCGCTCAGCTTCAGCACCGCGGCGATTTGCTTGTAGTCCATGTTCTGGTACTTATGCATGAGCACGGCCATGCGCTGCCGTTCGGGCAACGCCTCCACCTGGCGGCGAATCGCAGCCAGTCGCTCGCGGCGCAGGATGTTTTGCTCCGCATTCAGCCCGCCATCGGCGACATCCACGGTCATCCCGGTATCGACATCCGGTTCGTCAAGGTTGACCGTATTCTCCGGGCGCTCGTGCTTGGTGTCGCGCGCGTGGTTGACCGACAGGTTGGTGGCAATGCGATACAACCAGGTCGTGAACTTGGCGCTGGCGGTGTAATTCCGCCGCGAGCGATATACCCGCAAGAACACTTCCTGGGCCATCTCTTCCGCCACCGCCTGATTGTGCGTCATGCGGTACATGAAGCTGATTATCGGTCGCCGGTACTTACCGACCAGGTAATCAAACGCAGAATCGTCGCCGGCAGCCACGCGCAGCATGACCTCGGCGTCGCTCAGCATTTCCAAAACGCCAGATTCAGCCAATTCGCCCCGTACTGCGGCCGGCACAGGTGACACCCCGGGAGCGGTGCCAGCCACCATTGCTCGATCTAGCGCGATACTGCCCACGTCAGCAGTAACCCCCGGCGCGCCAGAAAGTTGTGCAGCAGGCGCCCAGTTTTCCCGCTGCTCTGCGTGCTCCGATTCAGCGACACGATCCGGCGAACTGCGAGTTGGTTCTTCTTTGGACAACATCGAACCATGCCGGCTCTGCCCGGCCTACCCAGCAGATTCTCCGGATGCAAGGCTGCGCCGCGCACCCCTCCGGGCCTGCTGCGCCACAGCCGTCTTAAGCAGTATTATGCACGATAGGGCACGTCGCCTGCATCTTTGCAACTCTTGGGGTCTAGATGCGAAAAGGATTAATTGGCCATGGCTGGCTGGCAGCGGTCGTTTTAAGCGCGGTTTGCCAGCCTTTGCACGCTTCCGGCTCACCTCGACCTGATTGTTCGTTCGAATCTGCGCAACCGCAATCTGCGCAACCCGCACCTAAAACGGAGACCGGCAGGCAGAGTGCTCCTGCCCAGCAGCGGCTGAGCCTCAGCGACCAGATTACCCAGGATGTGCTGGATCCTCTGCGCCGAGGAATGGAGTCGCAGAACATCCAGTCCGTGCTGTCGATTTTCGACAAGCAGGAACTCGACAGCTATGCCGACTTGCCCGGGCAATTGCGGGCATTTTTCCAGCAGTATGCCGAGGTGCGTTTCCGCTATCAACTCCTGCAGGCGACCGCGGACAAGAATCAGGCATCCGCCACGGCGGAGCTGCAGATGGACGGCCTGGCTTATCTGACTTCACAAATACCCTCGCGGCGCAGCACGCAAATGCGCTTTGAATTGAAGCGAGAGGCGAAAGGCTGGAAGGTGACCGAGTTCAGCCCCTCCGACTTCTTCAGCCTGGATTTCAATCACGCCGGTGCCCGGTAACGACAGGTGAGCGCGGGGTTCTTAGCCGCGCGTCAGGTTGCTCGAGGGGACAAATTCACCCGCGATGCCGGGGACTGCAAGATTGCCTGATGGATTCGCTCTTCGCCGCGAGTCGTCATCGCCAACAACGCATGGACGGGCGGACACGTCTCCGAAGGCTGGCGCTCGATTACTATTGCATAATTTTCTGCTGTGACATTCCGGGGAGGGCCTTGGGTTCTCCCCGCTTCTCTATCCCTCCGCCCCGGTCAGCTTCGCGAGAGCATGTAGGGCCTCGTCTGTGGGACACTACTCTATTAGTCAAGAAGCTCTCCACTACGAGCACTCATGAAGCGCGATTATCCGGAACATCCCATCATTGGCGTGGGCGCAGTAATCGTCGAAGGCGGACGCGTGTTGCTGGTCCGCCGTGACACCGAGCCACTGCGGGGCGAATGGTCGGTCCCCGGCGGTATGCTGGAGCTGGGCGAGAAGCTGCACGATGGCGTGCGGCGCGAAGCCATGGAAGAAACCGGCGTCCAGGTTGAGCCGGGCGCGGTGCTGGACGTCTTCGATAGCATCTTTACCGACGGGCTGGGCCGGACGCAATATCACTACGTGCTGATCGACTATTTGTGCCACCCGGTTGCCGGTGAGCCGCGGGCGGGTAGTGATGCAAGCGATGTCCGCTGGGTGAGCGCCGAAGCGTTGCCGGCGATGGGGCTGCGCCAGGCGATGGAGCAGGTCCTGCGCAAAGCACTTGAGCGGGCGCGAAAATCCTCCAGTTGACGCCAGCGGACTTTGCGAAGACGATTTTCTGTGGGGAAAGAGCCAATGCGACGAATCACTTTCTGGACGAGTTTGATTTTCCTTCTTCTGGCGGCCGCGGTGGCGGCCGCAGCACAAGCGTCGACCGCGGGCCAGCCGTCGACGTCAATGTCCCCGCCCGTCCCTCCCCCCAGGGAGCCTACGGT
>VFSW01000354.1_pt1 | contig 65763 bp, 54 predicted proteins | sample 5358111 | NCBI WGS metagenome assembly VFSW01 (sample SAMN11554181, study PRJNA540505) | mine drainage metagenome | isolation source: sediment from site ElyBrook_90M | place: USA: Ely Copper Mine, Vershire, VT | collected 2017
CAGCTCATCCTTTCCTTCATCGGCGAGAACGTGCTCGATTTGCCGAAGTCGTATTAAGGCGACGTGTTTTGAGTTTACGCATTCGCGACCCCCATGCTTCGACAAGTTCCGGGTGAGGGATTTGAAACAAGCCCTCACCCTGAGCTTGTCGAAGGGCGAGGGCGATTCGTTTCAAGCCAAAACGAGTCTCGTTAGCTTCGCCTTGGGCTGACGCGTGTCATCAATTCGCACCATGGGCGGCCTCCGAGCCGCCCATCCAGTTTCCGGATGGCCGGGGCAAGCCCGGCCATGGTGAGGAGTACGTAAACCGACGCTTCACTTCGCCCGGTGTCGTCGTTGATGCCTCAGTGCGCGTGCCACTCCGCGGCTTCTTTCGGGTCCTTCAGCACGTGGTTGGCCTTCACGCCGGCGGGAACCTGGTCGATCACGATGGTGTGGACCGGCACCGCGCCCTTGTTGATGCCGTAATGCCAGGTGTTCAGCATTTCGAGAAAAAAGGTTCCGGCCTTCTCGTCGTAGCTCTTGCCGGTCTCGGTGTTCACGATCGTCAGCGTGCCGTCCATGATGTAGACGTAGTGGGGATAGAGGTGCTTGTGCACCGGCGTGCGCGCGCCCGGCGCAAACGTGCTGGACGAAACGATGACGGTCGGGTTCTTCGGCACCTCGATCTTCTGGCCGATCAGCGTGGTGTCCGTCCGCGCGATCAGCGTGTTGACGTTGGTCGGATAGGGCAGGGCCGCGAGAGCCGCGGTGGAAAAACACGTCGCGCCGGCGACGCACAGCGCCGCTAGATACCTGGTCATCGAATCCCTCCCGTTGTTGTTCTTGATAATCAATCAGACGTGAAGGGCGGACCGCGATCAAGTGCCGCCTTCGCATCGCGCGATGCGTTTGGCGCATCGACATTTGCACCGACTCGGCTACGAATGGACGCAGGCGCTTGAACGGCCTTGGGCGGCGCCCCATCTCTTGAGGCTGGGGCCGGACCGCCGCTAAGCTCGGGAGCCGGCCGAGGGGAGGGGCCTCGGAAAATTTGAAAACAACCTCGCTGGATACCCCCCTCCCCCCGGGGGAATCCCCGAGAATCGAAAAACAATTCCGTTGCTGAAGCCTAGCTGCAGGGGACACGAAATTGCCGGGACTCTATTTCGAGGAATTTTCGGTCGGCCAAGCGTTCGCGCACGCCATCCGCCGTACCGTGACGGAAGCGGACAACGTCTTCTTCTCGGCGATGACCCATAACCCGGCGCCGCTCCATCTCGACGAGGAGTACATGAAGGGCACCGAGTTCGGCGCCCGCCTGGTGAACTCCTATTTCACCCTGGGTCTGATGGTCGGCATCTCGGTGCACGAGACGACCTTCGGCACGACGGTGGCCAATCTCGGCATGGACGAGGTGCGCTTTCCCAAGCCGGTTTTCCACGGCGACACCTTGCACGTCGAGACCGAAGTGCTGGCGCTGCGGGAGAGCAAGTCCCGTCCGCGCAATGGCATCGTCGTGCTGCTGCACCGGGCGATCAACCAGAAGGGCGAGGTCGTCGCCCAATGCAAGCGCACCGCCCTGATGCTGAAGAAACCCGTTTCCTCCCCCGTTCGCGGGGGAGGTGGCGAACGAAGTGAGCCGGAGGGGGCATGATCCTGCGCTCCTTCCTCTTCGTTCCAGCCGACAGCGAGAAGAAGCTGGCGAAGGCGCGGACCTCGCCGGCCGACGCGCTCATCCTCGATCTGGAGGATTCCGTGGCGCCCGGGAACCGCGCCAAGGCGCGCGGGCTGATGCGCGAGTTCCTGCAGGCCGGACAGCGCCAGTCGCTCTGGGTGCGCATCAACGCCGTCGGCAGCGACGACTACAAAGCCGAACTTGCCGAGGTTGCAGCCTCGTCGCCCGCCGGCATCGTCGTGCCCAAGCCGGATTCGCCGGATGTGTTGCGCGCCCTGGACCGCGATCTGACCGAGCTTGAGATGACCAACGGCCTGCCGCAGGGCGGCATCAAGGTCATGCCCGTCGCGACCGAGACGCCGGCCGCCGTCCTCGGTCTGATGGACTATCGCACGCCGCCGCCGCGCCTCGCAGCGCTGACCTGGGGCGCGGAGGATCTCTCCGCGGCGCTGGGGGCCGCGACCAACCGCGAACCCGACGGCGATTTCGTGTTCACCTACAAGGTCGTCCGCTCGCTGGCCCTGATCGCGGCGAAGGCGGCCGGCGTTGCCGCCGTCGAGACGCTGCACGCCGATTTTCGTGATGCCGCGGGCCTTGAGCGCGTCGCCTGCACGGCCCGGCGCGACGGCTTTTCCGGCATGCTTGCCATCCACCCGGACCAAGTGGAGATCATCAACGCCGCCTTCACGCCCTCGGCCGGGGACGTTGCGCAGGCGCGGCGCGTTGTCGCCGCCTTCGCGGGAGGTGCGGGCGTCGCAAGCCTCGACGGCAAGATGCTCGACAAGCCGCATCTCATGCAGGCGCAGAATGTCCTGGCGCTCGCGGAGGCTGCCGCAACGCGCCAATAAAAAGAGGGAGGGTCGTTGACGACCCTCCCTCTTCTTCCCCGACGTCCCCCGTTTGCCCCAAGGAGACGTCTTTCGCGGTCCGCGCGATTTTTCAGTTCGTCGTGTAATGCAAGATCTGCGCGTTGTTGCCGATCGCCGCCCCCGTGACGCTGACCGTGCCGGCGACGTTGTAGACGTTGGCCGTGGTCAGTGCATTGACGTTGGAATGGTTGATCTGAAGCGTGTTGACCGGCATGTTGCTGGCGTTCGAGTCCGCCTCGAAGGTGTTGCCGACCGCCGAATTGGCGAGGCTGAAGCTGCCGCCGACATTGGCCGAGTTGACATAGGCCATCGACGTCGGATCGACGGCATCGCATTGCTGCTTGCTGTTGACCGCCGTGATCTGCGGGTCGGTGGAGACGCTGGCCGAGTTGCAGCTCGCCTGTCCCTGGATGCCGACATTGCCGGCCACGTTGGTCACCTGCGCGCCCAGATCGGAGCTGATGTCCACGGTCGACGTGTACTGGTTGTTGGTCACGTGCGTGTCGTTCATGGTGGTGATGTCGACCGCATTGCCGCCCGCCACCGACTGGACGCCGACGTCCGATCCCACATTGTCGATCGTCGTATGCAGAGACGAGATCGATGTGTGCAGCGCTATCTGGCCGTTGAGGATCTGGCTGCCGCCGGATGCGTCACTGGAGCTGCCCGCGAAGGCCATCGTCAGCGGTAGCATCGCTAGCGCCGTACCAGCGATAAGGCTCTTGGCGAGACGTGTCATAGTACTTCTCCTCGTTCATGGCGGTTGTGGCAGGCTGTACATAGGCGGGACCCGGAACCTGTCGGCGATCGCTGATATCGGTTACGGGATCGTTGGCGGTGCCGAGGTCGCCGGTGCAGGCGTTCGGCGGGGTGTGATAGAGGCGGGACATCATCTCCAGCACCGCGCGTTCGATGACCGACCGCACCGCAAGCTGGATGGGCTCCAGCGCGCTTTCCCCGACGCTCGCGTCGAAGAAGGTCTGGCCCAGGAAATCGAACACGCCGGCCGAGATTTGCCGACCGATGATCTGCTTCTGGTAGGAGACGACGTCGACGACCTGCAGTGTGGTCGTGTCGACAAGACGGAGGTCGAGGCCGACGTTCATGACGTACATGGAAGCGCCGACTGTGCCTTTGATGGCGTTTGTCGCGGTTCCGCCGCCGTCGCCGCCGATACCTTCCGAACGGATATTGAAGTTCAGCTCCGTGATGCCGCCGACCAGATAATAATCGGAGCCCGGGATGGACCCCGCCATGATCTTGCGGTAGCCGCCGGGACCGGACGGATTGTCTGAGCCGATCAGCTTGTTGTTGGCATATTTGAGTTCCATCTCGGCGACGGAGGTATCGAAGCGCTCGACCAGCGGCACGCCGGCCTTGGCAAGAGCGCTCATTGCCATCAGAGCGGCGCCCTGCGTGACCTTGCGTCCGGAGTTGTCGCTTTCCATCTTGCCCGTGTAATCGGCGATCTGCCCGACGGCGATGCGCAACGGCTTGCTGGCCGTATAGCGGCTCAGGCAGCGCAACGCGGCCGAATAAGGCGTCTCGTTGCTGATCACCGGGGACCCGCCGATTGGCGCGGTGTAGCGACCGCTTGCCGTCGGGATCGGGCTGATGCAACCGCCCAGCGCAACGGCTGCGATCACAAGCGCCAGAGACCTGAACATGTATTTACGTCCGCGCGGGGTCATGGGATGGGGTTCCCTTCTTTCTACCTTAGTGTCCGTTGAGGCTGACGGACGCGTTCTGATTTCCGTTGTTTGTCTGGCTTGAGTTGACGATGACGGTGTTGTTGTTGCCGACGGTCACGACGTTGAGCGAATTTCCGATCGCGTTCGCGCTTCCGTAGGCTGTACCGGACGCACCAACCCCGGAACCGCTGGTTCCAAGCGATGCGAGCGCGCCGGAGCTGATGGTGCCCATGCTTTGCACGCCGGTCTGCTGGCTGAAGGCGGAACTGGTGAACTGGCCATTGACGACGGACAGATTGCCGTTCGAGTCGCGCAGGCTCGGATTTACCGTCTGATTTTCCGCGCCTGCCTGCAGGCCGTAGGGGCTGTTGTAGCTCGCCGCGTTGCTGTAATCGTTCGCGTGCGCCACGCCCTCAAGGGCGATGGCGCCCAGCAGGGTCAGGCTCGCGAACAGAAGCTGCTTGAAATCGAACGGCATGTGCGGTGTCCAAACTGTCTCCAACGCCATTCAGCAACGGCCGTGCCAACACTTAACGGGCATTAAGACACGCGGGCGTGCCAAACCGGCACGATCGTCCTGTTTGCCGAAATGCAGGCTTGTCCGCCTTCGATTGGCGGTCGAGCGACAATGAGCCGCCGGCATGGGAAAGCGCGACGCGAGCGCCACAATCGTCTATGGGACGTTTATTCGTGGCCCCGCAGAACGTCCTATTATGGTACATGCGGGATTGGTGCGGCGCGCTACAGCAAGTAACGGAAGACTATCACCATGGCCTTTTTGCAGTCTGAGCCGCCGCGCGAGCCGTTTCTTCACGCGCCCGCGTCCGTTCTGTGGTTGATCGTGGCGCTTGTGGTTGCCCACGTCGCACGGGTTCTCGTGCCCGCCACGTTATCCGACGAAATCCTGATGCAGTACGCCTTCATTCCGGCGCGCTACAGCAGCGGCCTGACTGCGGGAGGAATCTTTGCGCTGGCCGTGCCCTTTGTCAGTTACATGTTTCTGCACGCCAATTTCGTTCATCTGGCGGTGAACAGTGTTTGGCTCTTGGCCTTTGGCCCGATTGTCGCGCGCCGGTACGGAACTGGGCTCTTCCTTTTGTTCTTTACCGTCTGCGGCATCGCTGGTGCGGCGACATACCTGGGCTTCAATTGGGGCTCGCCTGAAGGGGTAATCGGGGCATCGGGCGCCATTTCGGGTCTCATGGCGGCGGGCATTCGAATGTATCCATGGCCTGGCGCGGCTCGGCTGCACCCGATGGCGCCGATTTTCTCGTCCCCCGTCATGCTTTTCAGTGGGTTTTGGTTTGGAGCCAACCTCCTCGCGGGCCTGACAGGGTTTGGTGCCGCCGGTGACCTCCATCAGATCGCCTGGCAGGCGCATCTGGGCGGGTATCTTGCCGGCCTGTTCTTGGCCGGCGGCTTTGACGCCATGCGTCAACCGCGTGCCTCAGGTGCATCCGACAGGGGGTTGAAGACGTAGTGCGACTTCCTATGTACTTTTGTGGGCCCAACGGCTTCTGCGGCCCAGGGAGGGTGTTCGCTATGACAGACGCTTCGAGCGGTAATGGCAGTGGCACGCGGTCGACGCCTCCTACCGGATCTCGCACCCCGTTTCCGGCGGTTCGGTTGCTCTATGCTTTCGGCTTTGCGATTGCGGCGTGGTTCGTGTTCTGGATCGTCATCGTGCTCGCCGTCGTTCAATTCGTGGCTTTTGCGATCAACGGCAAGGTGGATCTCGACATCAAAAATTTGTCGTTTCGCCTCGTGAAGTATCTCTCGGAGCTGCTCGGCTTCATTACCTTCCTGCGTGATGAACAGCCGTTCCCGATCGGTCCGTTTCCGCAGGCGAGCGACACGTCTGTTTGACATATAAAGCTGTCGCAGCGGCATTTTACAGCACAGCGAAGTATTATTTTTGTGAGAATTTATCTTTATTTTACAATATGTTGTTGAAATATCGTCGTGCCGGTAAAGCAGGAAAAGTGTGGCATAATAGGCACTGATTATTCTGGAACTTGTCCAATTTAAATGACGCCAGCGACAATTTCCTTGCTGCCTCTTTATGCTTATCTCATGCTTCCCGACGCCGAATTGCGCCACTGGGTGTGTTCAAAAGCGAGCACAGGCGCAACGACATAAAGATCCTCGTCAGCGGGATCTCACCGGGGAGTTCGAAATGCTTGCTCAGCGTCGCATCGGGACCCTTGGGTCCCTCGCGTTTGTTAATGCGTTGCTCGTAACCACCGCGTTCACGGTTCCAGCGTACGGGCAGATCGAAGCCGTTGTCGTGACAGCCGAAAAAAAGGCCGAAGACATCCAGAACGTGCCGATTTCAATCACGGCATTGACCGGCCAGGATCTTGCGGATCGTCAGATCAATACCTTTCAGGACCTTCAGTTCAATGTGCCGAGTGTGACGGACACGAAGACGAACTTTACCAGTTCCAACTTCGAAATCCGTGGCATCGGGGCGAGCGGCACCGGTGCGGCCACCGAATCCGGTGTCGCCTTCAACATGAACGATTATTACCTGAACGCTCCGGCCGTTGCAGAAACCGAGTATTACGACATTGATCGCATCGAAGTCCTGCGTGGCCCCCAAAGCACGCTTTACGGGCGCAATGCCACCGGTGGCTCGGTAAACGTCATCTCGACAAAGCCCGATCTTGAAACCTTCAGCGCCGCCCTCCAGGGAGAGTACGGCAACTACAACGACATGAAGGTCAACGGGGCGATCAATATTCCCATCGTTGACGATAAACTGGCGCTCCGTGTGGCGGGCCTCTGGTGGAAACGTGACGGCACCACCACAAATCTTTATAACAATTCAAAGGTCGATGGTCGCGACCAGTGGTCGACGCGCGGTTCCTTGCGGTTTGAACCAACGTCCGACACGACGATCGATTTGATGGTGCAAGCGTCGAGTGAGAACTCCACGCGCATGCGATCCCAGAAGTCGATGTGCGACTTCGATCCGTCGGGTGTCTTAGGCTGTTTGCCGGACAAGCTCGCCTACAACACGCCCAATATGAATGCGACGCTTGGCAACATCTCGGCGTCGCCACAAGTCTTCGCCGCTGTCTTTCAGGGGCTCCCGGCAGGTCTGCAAGGATACTATAACAACGTCGTCGCGCCAGCGCTCGGCGTTGCGGCGGCTCCGGGTCTGACTGCGGGCGAAACATTGTTTGCGGCTCTGGGCTTGGGCCAGGCCAATCTCTCCGGCCCGCAAACGAGCGGCATCAACCCCGCGAACATGCACCAGATCAATACCGACTTTAATCCGACGTATCGTGCGAATGAACTGCTCGTGACCAGCCAGTGGAAGCAGCGCATGAACAACTGGCTGGATATGACCCTCCTGCTCGGTTACCAGCACGCTGGTGTGGACTCGCGGCAGTCCTACTACAACACCGTCGGTAATCCGATCATCTACTCGGCGCAGCAAATTGCGCTGATCAACGGGCTGGCTGCTCTTCCGGGCGGCGGCCATTCCTACAACAGTGCGCCGCTCTCGAATTTTGGCTTGTTGCATCCGACCTCGATCGGCGGCGGCCTTTACACCCTGTCGATACCGACCTCCGCATTCGACAGCGGAAACTCGGGGACGATTGGCGGACACATCGCGCAGTACTCGGATCTGAACAGCGGTTCCGATCAATCGTCGGGATATGACGTCCAGAAGTCCGTCGAGATGCGGTTTAACTCCGACTTGAACGGGCCGATAAATTTCATGCTGGCCGGGTATTATCTGACCTTCAACAACAAGGTCGATTACTTCGTTAGCGCTCCGGCGCTCGACTACGGGAGCTTGATGTTGGGGGCGCTGGCCTTGCCGGTCACCAACCTGTTGCCGCCCGGATCGACGCCGGGCGTACCCATGGCTGCAGGGCCCGGTTTCTATTGGAATGCGGAGAAATATACGTTGACGTCGAAGGCAGTCTTCGGTGAAATCTACTACGATGCCATTCCGGACCTGTTGAAATTCACCGGCGGCCTTCGTTACACCCAAGATGACAAGGCGCTGACCGGCCGTACCACGCTGTACAACGCGTTTGTGCCCGTCGGCACGACCAATCTGGACAGTCCCGTTGCCTACATTGCGACGACGCCCTTCGGCGGACTTCAAGGCCCAACGTCCTTCTCAACCGCGATTACCAAGAACAACGCCGTCACGGGCCGCTTCGTCGTCAATTACACGCCGAAGCTCTCCTTCACTGAGCAAACGATGTTCTACGCGTCATACTCGAGGGGCTATAAGGCGGGCGGATCCAATCCGCCCTTGCCGGCCGGCGCGCCGCCTTCGCTCAACACTTATAAGCCGGAATTCGTCAACGCCTACGAGTTGGGCACGAAAAATGTGCTCCTCGATGGTACGCTGCAAGCCAACGCAGACGTTTGGTATTACGACTACAAGGCGCTGCAGGTCTCGGCCATCATTGACAAAGACGCGATCAATGAAAACGTCGATGCGAAGCTTTGGGGTCTCGAGGGCGAGTTCCTGTGGGCGCCGACGGACCGCTGGCAGTTCAACATGACCGTCTCGAACAACCATTCCGACATCGGCAACAGCTCGTTGGTTGATGCGCGCAATCCGACGCACGGCGACCCGAATGCTACGCTGATCAAGGATCTGGGCAGCGCGGAAACCTGCGTCGTCACCAACGATGCCGGCTATCCGGATTGGACCGCGGTGGCGGCGGCGACGCCACTGCCGGTGATCCCGCCTGCGGCGGCGACCCCCGGTGTGGCGCATTCCGGGTTCAGCAGTTGTTCGAACATTCCGCAGGTGATTGCTGGACTGCCCGCTGCGCTGGCCGGTCACTACCACTACTTCGCGAATGGCGAACCGGTGAGCCTGAAAGGCAACTCGCTGCAGAACATGCCGACCGGCTCCATCGGGTTCGGCGCCCAGTATACCCAGCCGCTCGACAGCGGGTTCAGCCTGATCGCGCGCGTCGACGGCTATTGGCAGTCGGACATGTGGGGAACGATCTTCAACGACAATCCCACCGACAGGATCAGCAGTTACTTCCTTGCAAATGCGCAGATGCAGCTGAATGCACCGGAAAGCAAGTGGTATATTCGGGCGTTCATCAACAACATGTTCGACAAGTCCTATGTCACGGGCATGTATGTTTCCGACCCGGCGACAGGACTCTTCACCAACGAGTTCGTCGGTCAGCCCCGCACCTTCGGCATAGCGCTCGGCGCGAAGCTCTAGGCGGCGCGCAAGTTGAAAAGATAAGGGCGCCGGGGAACCGGCGCCCTTATTCTTATGTTGCGTGGCGAATCTGTGACCCGGCACTTCGTTTACCGAAGCGCGCGCCGACACGATCGAGGTACACATAGATTGCCGGCGTGATGTAGAGCGTCAAAAGCTGAGACAGCAACAACCCGCCGACGACGGCGAGGCCGAGCGGGCGACGCGCTTCCGATCCGCTGCCGAGACCGATGGCGATGGGCAGGGTTCCCATCAAGGCGGCCATGGTCGTCATCATGATCGGGCGGAAGCGTATCACCGCGGCTTCGTAGATGGCCGTCTCGGCCGGTACTCCTTCGTTGCGTTGTCGGGTCAGTGCGAAGTCGATCATCATGATCGCGTTCTTCTTCACGATGCCGATCAACATGATCATGCCCACAAAGGCGTAAAGACTGAGCGGCGTGCCGAACAGCGCCAAGGTCAACAACGCCCCCACGGCGGCCGAAGGCAGGCCCGACAGGATGGTCAGGGGATGCACGAAACTTTCGTAGAGAATGCCCAGCACGATGTAGACGACGATGATGGCTATGATCAGCAGCTCCGCAACATTGCTCATCGAGCTTTGGAAAGCCGCGGCCGTACCTTGGAAGCTGGTCTGCACGGAGTCCGGAAGCGCAATCTGTCGCTTCACCCTGTCGATGGTCGAGACCGCGTCGCTGAGCGCCATTCCGCGGCCCAGATCGAAGGAAATCGTCGCGGAGGGCAATTGCCCCAGATGGTTGATGGAGAGCGGCGTTGTGGCCGCACCGATTTTCGTCACTGCGGTAAGCGGCACGAGTGTTCCGTCGGCTGCGGAGACATAAAGGCGCGACAGCGACGCCGCATCGACCTGATATCGCGGCAGCAGCTCCAGAATGACCTGATATTCGTCCGACGAGCCATAGATCTGGGAGACCTGCTGTCCGCCGTAAGCCGTTCCCAGAGCTTGCTCGATCGTCTGCGGCGTGACGCCCAAGGCCGCCGCCCGGTCCCGGTTGATGTTCACCGTCACCGTCGGGGTCGAGAGATACAGATCGTTCGTCACATCGACGAAGCCTGGCTGCGCGGCGAGCGCCTGCGTCAGGCGGGTCGCCGCGGCCTGCAGTTCGTTCAGATTGAGGTCCTGCAACGTGTACTGATATTGCGATTTCGACTGCATTCCGCCGATGCGCAGGCTCGGCGGATTTTGCATGTACACATTGAGTCCGGGAATGTGCGCAAGTTTGGGACGAAGCTCGCGCACGATCTGGTCCGCCGACAAGGGCCGTTCGGAGCGGTTCTTGAGATGGATAATAAGCCGGCCGGTGTTTGAGTTGTTTATCGCCGACATCACGCCGTGAACATTGGGGTCGGCATTGGCTATGCGCGCCGCGGCCTGCTGGTATTTCACCATCTGCGTGAACGACGTGCCGTTTGCCGCCTCGGTGTTCCCGACGATCATGCCGGTATCTTCGCTCGGCAGAAAGTCCTGCGGCATGACGTAGAAAAGGAAGACAGTAGCGGCCAGACTTCCCGCGAAGATGAGATAGATGATGCCCCGGTGCGCCAGGCTCCAGCGCAATGTCCGCTCGTAGAAAGCCTGCATGTTCTGGAAGGTCCGCTCGCTCCATTGGTAGAACTTGCCGTGGCGTTTGCCGCTTTCATCCTTGAGCATGCGGCTGCACAGCATCGGCGTCAGCGTCACCGACACGATCCCGGAGAACACAATGGCGAGAACGATGGTCACCGCAAATTCGTGCAGCAAGCGGCCCACGATGCCGCCCATGAACAATACGGGGATGAAGACCGCGGCGAGCGAAACCGTCATCGACAGAATCGTGAAGCCGATCTCGCGTGCGCCTTTGAGCGCGGCGTCGTATGCGGTTTCGCCGGCTTCGACATGGCGCACGATGTTTTCGAGCATGACGATGGCGTCGTCGACGACGAATCCGACCGACAGCGTCAAGGCCATCAACGAAAGATTGTCCAGGCTGTAGCCGAAGTAGGACATGCCCGCGAAGGTGCCGATGACGGCGATGGGCAGCGCCAGCGATGGAATGAAGGTCGCCGACAAGGTTCGCAGGAACACAAATATGACGGCGACCACCAGAATGGCGGCGATCAGCAGCGTCCACTGGACGTCGGCTACCGACGCGCGAATCGAATCGCTTCGGTCGTGGACGGTCTCGAGCTTCACGGATGCTGGAAGTTGCGAGAGAAAGTGCGGCAGGACGCGTTTGATCTCGTTGACGACCTGGATCGTGTTGGATCCCGGCTGGCGCTGCACCGCCAGAACAATGGCGCGCTTTCCGCGGAACCAGCTCGCGACGCGGATGTTCTCGACGCTGTCGATGACGTGGGCGACGTCCTTGAGCCGCACGGGCGCGCCGTTGCGGTAAGCGATGATCTGGCGCGCGAATTCGGCGGCGTCGTTCAATTGTCCGTTGGCGTCGATGACGGACGCGCGCGTCGGCCCGTTCAAGGTGCCGGTTGCGATGTTGACATTCGCCGAGGCGATCGCGTCCGCGAGCTGGTTGATGCCGATCTGCCTGGCCGCAAGCGCAGCCGGGTCGGCCTGGATGCGCACCGCATATTTTTGCGACCCGAAGACATTGACCTGCGCGACCCCGTCCAGAGTCGACAATTGTCGTGCCAGAAGCGTTTCTGCGTAGTTGTCGACCTGCGACAGCGGCAGGGTATTTGAACTCATCGCCAGGAAGAGGACTGGCGTATCCGCCGGGTTCACCTTGCGCAGCGTGGGCGGCGTCGTCATCTGCGGCGGCATCTTGCGGAGGATGGCCGAAATGGCCGACTGCACGTCCTGCGCGGCGGCGTCGATGTTGCGGTCAAGTTTGAACTGGATGGTGATCTGGGTACTGCCGAGCACGCTTTGCGAGGTCATCGAATCGATGCCGGAGATCGTCGAAAGCTGAGCCTCGATGGGTGTCGCCACGGCGGAGGCCATGGTCTCGGGGTCTGCGCCGGGCAGGTTCGCGGACACAACGATGGTCGGAAAGTCGACGGCCGGAAGTTCGCTGACGGGAAGTGTGAAATAACCAAAGACGCCGAAAATGACCAACGCCGCCATGACCAGCGTCGTCATGACGGGACGAAGGATGAAGGGTTCCGAAATGTTCATTGGTTGTCTGCGGATTTTGCCTTCTTGGCGCCCGGTTGCATGACGACGACTTTCGCACCCGGCACCACGCGCAACTGGCCGTCAATGATGACCTTGTCGCCTGGTTTGACGCCGCCCGACACAGCCATGTCGGTTCCGTCGTCGAACAAAACCTTTACCGGCCGCATGGCAGCTTCACCGTCTGGCTTGACGACATACACATAACGATCACTCGGCCCGTCGTTCACGGCCTCGCGCGGGACGACCGTCGCGTGCGTCAAGTTCTTCAGGCTGACAGCGACATCAACCAGTTGTCCTGGAACGAGCCGTTGATCGCGGTTGTCGAAGGTGGCGCGCAGTTCGATCGTGCCGGTCTGAGCGTTGACTTCGTTGTCAATGAAGTCGACAGGAGCGATCAGCGGCGCCCCATTTCCTCCATGCAGGTCGAGATAGGCGGACAACTCATGCTCGCGCTCGCGTTCCTGTATCTGGGGCAGGTCGCTTTGGGGCAGCGAGAACGACACCTTCACCGGCTGAATCTGCGTGATCACGACAAGCGCGTTTGCGCCGTTGGCGCTGATGAGATTACCCGGTTGAATGAGTATGGGGCCGGTTTTGCCGTTGATGGGCGAGCGGATGTCCGTGTAACTCAGATTGAGCCTTGCCATGTCCAATGCCGCGCGGTCGGAGGCCACGGTGGCGGCCATGCTCTTGGCTGTGGCATCCGCCTGATCGCGCTGCTGGGACGATGCGGCATTCTGCGAGAATAGCGAGTCATAGCGCTTTTGGTCGTTTCGGGCGCTTGTCAGCTGAGCGGAATCCTTGGCGAGCTGGGCTTGGGCCTGCTCAAGGGCGGCGACAAATGGCTTGGGATCGATGCGAAAGAGAAGGTCGCCGGCGCGAACGATTTGTCCCTCCTTGAAGAAGGCTGTCATCAGCTGGCCTGAGACACGTGCGGTCACCTGGACGGTCGAGTTGGCGATGACAGTTCCGATCGTGTGCTCGACGACCGTGACGTTCTTGCTTGCGGCGGCGGCAACGACGACCGGCGGCGGCGGTATTTTACCTGCACCGCTTTCGCCACCGAGGAAATGCCAGATCAGAGCGAGTGCAATCACGCCCGCCAGCGCGCCGCCGATCAGACGGGTGCGGGCCCCCATCAGACGCCCGACCGCCTGCGGAAAGCCCTGCACGCTGGCGGGCAAGGCTTCAAACGCGCTGGCAAACCTGATGTTCATCGTTCAGTCCTGAAGCTCCAAGGCCGCACCGGTGCCGAAGACGAAAAAGTCAACACGCAATGGGCAGAATTCCCGCACCTTACCAATTGCTCGCGGCATCCGGAAATGACAGAGGGCAAACTCCCGTTGCGATTGCGGTAATTTGAAATTTCCAGCATCATTTCTTGCGCACTACTGCTCGCTTTTCATGCAATTACCACTTTGCACTTTACCCCATCGCACCGGACTGGCGCCGCGTCAAAAAAAAAGCTAACGCAATAGGAGCGCCGACCGGGTCCGCAGGCGGGGAGAACGAGACATGTGGGGACAACGAAACAAGAAGCTCGCGGTCGCGTTGACCTGCGCCGATTGGCGTCTCCACCAGCGGAAAGTCGACCTTAACAGCCGGCTTGCCAAACTGCTCGGAGTCCATGGCGTCGACACGGTTGCCGTTCCCGGCCCAGACGGCCTGACAAGGCCCGAACGCAGCGCGGAATGGCAGGCGGCGGTCGGCCAGATCAAACTTTTGGTGGGGGCGCATGCGCCGCGCGCGCTTGTTGTCGCCGCTCATCAGCGTTGTGCGGGCCACCCTGTGTCCGACACCGAACACGAAACCGACGTGCTGGCGACGGCCAAGGCATTGAAGGCCGGGACGGGATTTGAGGGACCGGTGCGCGCGGTCCTGGCGGTTTACCACTCGGATACGGCGTGGGATCTCAAGCCGATCGGAGAATTCTGACCGCCAGTTGCTCCCGGAGGTTGCCGCCTCTATAAGCCTGCGCTTTGAGAGCGCAGGCCCATGGATATCCGTAATATCGCCATCATTGCCCATGTCGACCACGGCAAAACAACGCTGGTCGACCAATTGCTTAAGCAGTCGGGCTCGGTGCGCGACAACCAGCATATGGAAGAGCGCGCCCTCGATTCCAACGACCTGGAGCGCGAGCGCGGCATCACCATTCTCGCCAAATGCACGAGCGTGGAGTGGGGAACGACCCGCATCAACATCGTGGACACGCCCGGTCACGCCGATTTCGGCGGCGAGGTGGAGCGCATCCTGTCGATGGTCGACGGCGTCGTCCTGCTGGTTGACGCTGCGGAATCGGTCATGCCGCAGACCAAGTTCGTGCTGTCCAAGGCGTTGAAACTCGGGCTGAAGCCGATCGTCGTCATCAACAAGATCGACCGCGCCGACGGCCAGCCGAAGGAAACGCTGGAATCGATCTTCGATCTGTTCCTCGCGCTTGAAGCCAACGACGATCAACTGGACTTCCATGTTCTTTATGCATCCGGGCGGCAGGGCTGGGCAGTCTCCGAGCTGGATCATGAGCGCAAGGATTTGTCGCCTCTGTTTGCCCGAATTGTCGCGGATGTTCCCAAACCGAAGCCGCTGGCCAAGGCAGGCGACGACTTTCCCTTCACGATGCTGGTGACAACATTGGAGGCGGATCCGTATCTCGGCCGCGTTCTGACGGGGCGCATCGAAACCGGCGCCATTACCGTCAATCGCCAGATCAAGGCGCTGAGCCGCGATGGCAAAATCGTCGAGCGCGCCCGCGCCACCAAGCTGCTGGCGTTCCGCGGGCTGGCGCGCGTTCCGGTGGAGCGCGCCGAGGCGGGCGACATCATCGCCATCGCCGGGCTGCAGACCGCAACCGTCGCCGACACGCTGTGCGACGTGCAGGTCGAGACCCCGATCTACGCCACGCCGATCGATCCGCCGACCCTGGCGATGACCATTTCGGTGAACGACTCGCCGCTGGCGGGCCGCGAAGGCGACAAGGTGCAGAGCCGCGTCATCCGCGACCGGCTGTTGCGCGAGGCGGAAGGCAATGTCGCCATCCATGTGCGCGAGACCGGCGAAGGCGCCTATGAAGTAGCCGGCCGCGGCGAACTGCAGCTCGGCGTGCTGATCGAAACCATGCGGCGCGAAGGCTTCGAGGTTTCCATCAGCCGGCCGCGCGTGCTGTACAAGAGCGATCCGGTGAGCGGCCAGCGGCTGGAGCCGATCGAGGAAGTCACCATCGACGTCGACGATCCGTATACCGGCGTGGTGATCGAGAAGATCTCCGGACGCAAGGGCGAGATGACCGACATGCGCCCGACCGGCGCGGGCAAGACGCGCCTGACCTTCTGGGCGCCGTCGCGCGGACTGATCGGCTATCACGGCGAGTTCCTGACGGACACGCGCGGCACCGGCGTGATGAACCGCATGTTCCACGGCTACGCGCCCTATAAGGGGCAGGTCGCGGGGCGCACCAACGGCGTGCTGATTTCCACCGGCGACGGCGAAGCGGTCGCCTATGCGCTTTGGTATCTGGAAGAGCGGGGCAAGCTGTTCATCGTGCCGGGCACGAAAGTCTATCAGGGCATGATCATCGGCCAGAACGCCAAGGACAACGACCTCGACGTCAATCCGCTGAAAGCCAAGCAGCTCACCAACATCCGCACGACGTCGAAGGACGAAGCGGTGCGCCTGACGCCGATCGTGCCGATGACGCTGGAGCAGGCGATCGCCTATATCGAGGACGACGAGCTGGTGGAAGTGACGCCCCAGTCGATCCGCATCCGCAAGCGCGACCTCGATCCGAACGCGCGCAAGCGTGCGGCGCGGGCGGCCGACGCGGATTAAGGCTTGCCGACGACCGCGCCGGTCTTGCGGTGGCTCGCAAAATAGAGCCGCGCCGCCCGGTTCATCTTGGTCTACCGGCCTTTTCCCTGTGCCTTGAACCATTTCAGCATGTCCTCATCGAGCCGGATGGTGACGCTCTTCTTGCCGGGGCGGTAATGCAGACCGACATAGACGGTCCCAGTACCGTCCCATTCGGGAATGTCGCTGAAATCGATTTGATCGTCGGGCATTGCTTCGAGCGCGGCCATTTCCCGCCGCATCTCAGCCGTCATTTTAGGAACGCCCTTCATACGCACGACGTTCTCTTCGCGTGGCTCTGCGCGCCGAGATGATCCGGATGACTTCGAAGTCTTTTTCTTCACGTATCGTGTAGATGACGTCGGCGATTGTTCGACCAACTTCTCCAATTGCCTGCCAGCGGATTTCTCCATTGTGCACACATTTTGTACCTACATTCGTCAATCCCTCCTCATCAGCCCCAGCCTTTTCGCGTACATCCTGTCGACCAGGCGCTTGGGCAGCGTGCGGAGCATGAAGGTCTGCAGCGGATCGGGCGCCACGGTGTAGCGCGTCCTGGGACGCGCCGTGGTCAGCGCCTTGTGGATGGCGCGGCCGAGCTTCTCGGGCGACAACCCATTGCGGCCGCCTTCGATCATGAATTTCTTGATCGTCGCGAGCGCATCGACATAGGGCGTGCCGGCATAGGGCGCGACGTCCACCACGTCGGCCTTGTCCCAGATGGGCGTCGCCACCGCACCGGGGGCCACGACGATCACGTCGATGCCGAAGATCATCAACTCGCGGCGCAGACTTTCGGACATCCCTTCAAGCCCGAATTTGGAGGCGCAGTAGGGCCCCACGAAGGGCGAGGCGTTCCGGCCGCCGACCGAGGAGATCATCACGATCCTCCCCGCCTTCGTGTTGTGCGTTTCGCCGGGCAAGCCCAGCGTGTTGCGGTCCGCCATCAGCAGCGGTGCGAAGGCCTGGGTGACGATCAGCTGGCCCGTGAGGTTGACCTCCAGCTGGCGGCGGAATTCTTCGATTTTCAGATAGAGCAGCGGCCCAGGCACGGCGATGCCCGCATTGTTGACCAAGCCGAACAAGGTCCCGCCGGCCAACGCCGCTCCCACCTGTGCGGCGCCCTTGTCCACCGCCTGCGCATCGGTCACGTCGAAGATCAGCGGCACGAAATTCGCGCCGAATTCCTTCTGCAGCCGTTCGGCATCCGCCTGCTTGCGCACGCTGCCGAACACCCGGAAGCCCTTCTTGATAAGGATTTTCACCGCCCCCCAGCCGATGCCGGTGGATGCTCCCGTGACGACGATGCTTTTCATGCGCCCTTTCTCCCTTGGCCCGCATACAATATAGGGGCGTCGCACGAGGAGCGCGAACATGACCATCCACGACGACATCGCTTTTGCGCACAAACTTGCCGATGCGGCAGGCGAGGTCATTCGCCCCTATTTCCGCCGCAAGATCGACGTCGTCGACAAGGGGCGGGGCGAGGCGATGTTCGATCCGGTCACCGAAGCCGACAAGCGCGCCGAAGAGGCGATCCGCGCCCTCATCAAGCGCGAGCGGCCGGGTGACGGCATCCTGGGCGAGGAATACGGAGAGGACGAAGGCGCGAGCGGCCGCGTCTGGGTGATCGATCCGGTCGACGGCACCCGCGCCTTCATCACCGGCCAGACGCAATGGGGCACGCTGATCGCGCTCAACGAGGGCGGGGCGCCGGTGCTGGGCGTGCTCGACCAGCCGGTGCTGCGCGAACGCTTCATCGCCACCGCCGGCGGCGCCTTCCTGCATTCGGCGGACGGCAAGACCAAGCTCGCCGTGCGGCCCTGCGCGAGCGTCGGCGAAGCGGTGCTGATGTCCACGCATCCCTGGAATTACTTCGACGAGTCCGAGCAGCTGACGTTCCGCGCCTTGTCGCAAGCCTGCCTGCTGACGCGCTTCGGCGGCGATTGCTACGCCTACGGCCTGCTGGCGATGGGCTTCGTCGATCTCGTGGTGGAAGCGCGGCTGAAGCCTTGGGATATCCAGGCGCTGATCCCGATCATCGAAGCGTCCGGCGGCGTCGTCACCGACTGGCGCGGCCAGCCTTGCACGCAGGGCGGCCGCGTGGTGGCGGCGGGCGACAAACGCCTCCATGCGGCGGCGCTGAAGCTCCTGGCGCGCTAGGACCATCGAAAGCGCCAGCCGCCGCAGCGCCGCGCGCACTTCCTTGCGAAACGCCCGCATCTCGGCGGTGTGACGGCCGGTCTTCAGCGCATTTCTGTTGCCCAGCGGCGCGCCGCCCACGCCTGGAACGGTCATCGGACGCGCGGGCCGGAGGTTGTTTTCAAATTTTCCGAGGAGGTACCCCTTGAGGCTTCGTTGAGGGCGCACAGTTCGCGCAATTTCCGGCGCGCCTCGATGATGTCCTCATGCGTCGCCGTCGCGGGGGACCGCGCGCCCCGGTCGCCGACACGCTCGATGATCGTTCGATGGCGTGTTTCCGGGATTTCGTCCCGGAGGCGCGCCAGCAGCTGATAGGCATCACAGGTCGCCTTGAACAGACGTGCGGTCGTGTTCATGACCTCCATGCTCGTCGTGATGTCGAGGTTGGGTCTGTTGGCGAAATCGACAGCCTTGCGCAGCAGGCTGTGCATTTCGGAAAGATCGCCCACGAGCCGGTCGGTGGCGATCGGCATGGGGGCAGGATCCGCTTCTGCCGGATTGGCGCCGGCGCGCTCGATGTGTTCGCTCATGGCGCAATTGTACGGCCGCTTCGGACGACTTGGATAAGTTCGCGCCGATTTCGCATAAGCCGTTGCGCGGCTTGCGCGGTTTCGAATTTTGAAAAAAGGGATAAGTCGGTTTCGGGGCGAATCGGGGTGTTCAGCGCATGGTCATGGACGCTGAAATCATCGCCGAGATTATCGAGAACCAATTGCAGAAAGTGACGATTGAAATCCGCCGTCAATCTTCAATTGTCATGGCCCACGATTTCGCAGGCCATGACAAGCGATTCTATAGAGACCACTTCTCGACAAACCCATCAAACGCCTGCCAGAACTGCGCGCGGATGGAATCGTTTTCCTGCAGGATTTCGTGTTCGGCGTCGGTGAGTTCGACGTAAGTCCCGTGCGGCAGGGCGCGCGCGAAAGCGCGTTCGGCCTCGACGCGCACGATGCGATCCTTGCCGGCGCCCACGATCAGCACCGGCGTCTCGATTGCTTCGGCGAAACCCGGCGCACTCACGCGCGCCATCGAACGATAGGCCGCTTCGATCCAGCCCCAAGTCGGTCCCGCCAGACGCAGCGGCGGGTTCTGTTTCAGGAAATCCTGCGTGCGCTGGAAGCGGTCGCGGTCGGAGGTGACGAGCTGCGTGGTGAAATCGACCAGATAGGGATCGCGCGCCGCCATGCCCCAGGCGAAGACAGCGGACTGCCCGGCGGAGCACTGCAGCGCGGTGACGATACGCGCCAGCGGCGCGGGATAGCCGCGCGTGGCGATCGCCAGCATCGGCGCGCCGAGCACCGCGGCGGAAAACGCGCCGGGCCGGTCGTGCAGCGTGCGCAGCAGATTGTGCGCGCCCATGGAATGGGCCAGCGCCAGCGGTGGCCTCGGGGATATCGGTTTGACGACCTGTTCGAGGAAGCTCGTCAGATCGTCGTCATATTGCGCGAAGTCGGCGATGTGCGCCTTCAGCGGATCGCCGAGCAGGCGCGCACTGCCGCCCTGACCGCGCCAGTCGAAGGTGGCGACGGTGAAGCCGCGCGCCTGCAACTCGCCGATCACTTCCAGATATTTTTCGATGAACTCGGTCTGGCCATGCAGCAGCACGCAGACGCGTTTCGCATTCGGCGCTTCGAAGACGGCGGTGCGCAGCCGCGTGCCGTCGCGGGCGGTGATGAAGCGGGGAGAGAAGGGGGAGATGCTCACGTTTTCCTCCCCCGTTTACGGGGGAGGTGGCGCGCAGCGCCGGAAGGGGCGCCCCCTGCGCCGCCTAAGGCGGCACTCCCCCCGGAAACGGGAGGAGAAAGAGACCGCGTCATCGGCGTGAATCGATAACTATCCCCGCGCCTTTTGCAGGACGGGGCCGAGCTTCATCGCCAGGCCCATGTCGCCGGCCACGCGCAGCTTGCCCTGCATGAAGGCCGAGGTGCCGTCGAGCTCGCCCTTGACCATCTTCTCGAAGGTTTCGAGGGTCACGGTGATGGTGCAATCCGCGCTCTTGCCGGCGCCGTCGCTGACCGTGTTGGGCGCGGACTTGCCGTCGATGAAGACGCTGCCGGCGTCGCCGAAATCGAACTTGAGCGTGCCGCCCAGTCCCGAATTGGCTCCCAGACGGCTGCCCATCTCGGTGATGATCGTTTGTACCTGTGGCGTGCTCATGGACATCCTTCCCGCTGAAAATTGCGGCCTTGGCCGCCTGCCCGGCCCGCCCGATCCAAAGACCGGAGAGCGGCCGGGGAAACACGCTTAATTGAGCATTTGTCAGTCTTTGTGACAACAGGCATGCTGGGCCTAAGCTTGACCAAGGGGCAGGGAATTACAGCGCATGGCCGTCGCACCGGATGACGAAACGACCGACGCCGCCGCGGCATCGCGCGACCTTCTGGGCAAGGCCTGCTTCACTTTCCACTTCGCGGTGATGATTTACATCGTCGCCGGATGGGCGATACCCGCGCGCGCGGCGCTGGTGTTTTATCTCGTCTTTCTGCCCGGCGTGGCGCTGCAATGGCAGTTCAACAAGAACGCCTGCGTGCTGAACAATCTCGAATCGTGGCTGCGCAGCGGCCGCTGGCGCGATCCCAGCAACCGGGAAGAAGGGCAATGGCTGCTCAACCTGGTCGGGGATGTCACCGGGCTGCAATTCACCCCCGCCCAGATGGACGCCTTCACCTACGGCGTGCTGGCGGCGCTGTGGGCGCTAGGGCTGTGGCATCTGCTGGGGTGGTGAGGGGGCGTCTTCGCAGCGCCGCAGTTCGCGATAGAGTGCCGCAATCGCGGCAGCGGCGAACATGGTCGTGATGGTCGAGATCAGCAGGCGCACGGCCAGCACATAGGTTTGATTCTGCACAGAAGGGATCCAAGTGCCGATGTCCGCAATGCGGGCTCCGGGCGCCAGCAGCCATATCTGCACGGCTGCGAGGATGTTCACCGGAAGGACAAAGACGATGCCCGCCACCAGGATGCCTCCGCGATGACCGCGCGTCAGGCTGATGATCCGGCGCGGCAAAGCCATAAGACACGACTGATCCGTCACGGCCACTGCGACTGCCACCGACCAGAAGAGGGAGAAGAGCAGGGACAGAATCCATTGGCTCACGGTGAACGACCAAAGCATCGTCATGAACGTTTGGCCCAACGTCCTGAGCATGCCGAAACCGAAAATAATCAGCGCATGTCTCGCAAAATCCGATGCACGCGACAGCACGGTCGCTAGCAGCGCCAGTACCAGCAAGGGAAGGAAGGCCTGCCGCGTCGCCGCGATGGCATCATGGATCGACGACGGTATCCCTTGCAGATGCTTCGCCGCCGAATACACCAGTGCGCCGATCACCAGCACGTCGACGAGGTTCAACAGGATACGAAGGAGCTGTTCGACCAAGGCCGCCGGATCGGTGATCCCGAGGGTATAAAGTGCGCGCCAGGCGCCGAGCGACATGTCCGTGCTCTGCGGCCAGCCCCATAACAGCCGGACCAGTCCCTGCGACACGGCGGCGTCCACCAAGGCCAGCGCCAGCAGCAGCCAGAACATGCCTGCCACCACCCGGAAGGTGTCGCCGATCACTGCTGAAAGCCTAAAGCCCATGGTGGCTGCCATCCCCGTCCCAACTCGCCTATAAGTAGAGTGTGTGGGCGCCAGCCCGCAATGCCCCACCCCCTTGAAGCCGCCTTTTTCGCTCCCCACTTAAGAAGAGCCGGGAGGCCAGATGGCTCCCGGCAAGGAAAACGGTCCTGGCCGCGAGGCAGGACTTCAACCAAACGCTTCTAGGAGGTTTGACCATGCGTGCATTCGATTTTTCCCCCCTGTTCCGGTCCACGGTCGGCTTTGACCGCCTGTTCGACCTGGTCGACAGCTATGCCGAGCAAAGCGCCGGCTATCCGCCCTACAACATCGAACGCTCGGACGAGACGCATTATCGCATCACCGTCGCCGTCGCCGGTTTCGCCGAAAAGGATTTGAACGTGGAAGTGCGCGAAGGCGTGCTTTCCGTCACCGGCAAGCGCGACGAGAGCGAGAAGTCCGAGGAGAAGGGCTTCCTCTATCAGGGCATCGCGGGACGCGCCTTCGAGCGCCGCTTCCAGCTCGCCGAGCATGTGGAAGTGCGCGACGCCAAGCTGGAGAACGGCCTGCTGCACGTCGATCTGGAGCGGGTGATCCCCGAGGAGAAGAAACCCCGGCAGATCCCGATCAACGGGCCCGCGCTGAAGACCATCGAAGGCAAGGCCCGCGCCGCTTAACCAGAATCCGGGATTGTTACAGAGGACCAGGGACGGGAAACCGTCCCTGGTTTCTCTTTTGGGCCTCTATGTTGTAATCCTGGTGTCCACCTTCAGACCCGCGGCTTCGACAATGCCCAGCTGGCAGAGCGCTTTTTTCACCCGTTTCTCGCGTATGGCGAAGCCGCACGCGGCCGACGCCGATACCGACATCGCCGAACTGCGCCGCCAATACACCTATCTGTCGGACCGCTTCGGCGCGGTGCCGCGCGATGCGGTGTTCGAGCCCACCGCGCTGGGACCCGTCAAAGGCGAGTGGGTGCGCACCGAGATCTCCGCGCCGCGCCGCGTGATCCTCTATTTCCACGGCGGGGGCTATATCGCCGGCTCGCCCGAAAGCCACCGCGCGCTGGTCGCCAGGCTGGCCCACGCCGCCGAGGCCACCGCCTTTTCGGCCGCCTACCGGCTGGCGCCGGAATACGCCTTCCCGGCGGCGGTGCGCGACGGCATCGACGCCTACCGGCAATTGCTGGCGCGCGGGATGGCGCCGCAATCGATCGTGCTGGGCGGCAACGGATCGGGCGGCGGGCTCGCCTTTGCGGTGCTGCTGGCGATCCGCAACGCCGGCCTGCCGATGCCGGCGGCCTGCGTGGCGATGTCGCCCTGGGCGGACCTTTCGCTGTCGGGCTGGAGCGTGCTGCAGAACGCGCGCACCGACACCGCGCAATCCTGGGAGCTGCTGTTCGTCAGCGCGCGCCATTATCTCAAGCGCGCCAATCCCTCCGATCCCTACGCCTCGCCGGCCTTCGCCAGCTTCAAGGATTTCCCGCCCATCATGGTGCATGCCGGAAGCCTGGAAGTGCTGCGCGACGACGCCTCGCGGCTGGGCGACCGCGCCGCCGATGCGGGCGTGCCGGTCAGCGTCGAGATCTATGACGGCATGCAGCACGTCTTCCAGGGCAGCCCCTATGTGCCGGAGGCGCGGGTCAGCCTGCAGCGGCTCGGCCAATTCATCCGTACACGGACGCCTGCCGCGCGCGAGGATGCGCCGGAGGCGGCGCAGGGCTAGCCGACGGCGGCGCCGGTCTCGACGAACATCGCCGGCAGCTTGGCGCCGGTCAGGTCGGCGTCGTCGGACCGGGCGTCGCGCACATTGGCGTCGATGAGGTTGGCGTAGCTCAGATCGCTGCCCGAAAGATTCGCCCGCCGCAGATCGGCGCCGCGGAAATCGGCATAGCGCGCGCAGGCGTGGTCCAGGCGCGTCGGCAGCAGCCTGGCGTCGGAAATCATCAGCGGTCCCATCCTGGCGTCGCGCAGGTCGGCGTAGTTCAATTTCGCGCCGGAGAGATTGACGCCGCGCAAATCCGCGCCGGAAAGCCGGACGGAGCGCAGATCGGCGTTCTGCAGATTGCTTCCCTGCAGCGAGGCGCCTTCGAGATTGAGGCCGTAGAAAATGGCGTCCGGCGCGATCAGCGCCGTCAGCGGCCGGCCGCCGAGCACGGTGACCTTGCGCAGATCCATGCCGGAAAGATCGGCGGGCTTGCCTTCGCGCCGGGCGGCCTCGACCCCGCGCGCTTGCGCTTCCAGCTTTGCGGCGTGGGCCGCGGGCAGCTGGTTCTGCGCGCCGCCGGCGACGTCGCCGGTGAGCACGTTGGACAGGTCGGCGCCGTCCATGACGGCGAAGTCCATGCGGGTGCCGACCAGCACCGCACCGGAGAGGTTGGCGCCCGTCAGATTGCAGCCGGAGAGATCGGCGTTCTCCAGATTGGCGCCGGTCAGGCGCGCCTGGCGCAGATTGGCGCGCGACAGGCGGCAGCCCTTCATCATCGCATCGGTGAAATCGGCCTGCACGGCGATCACGCCGTTCAGCTTGGCGCGTTCGAGATTGGCGGAGTTGAGCAGCGCGGCCGGCATCTCGGAAGGACCGACGTCGTGCTGCATCACGCGCAGGTTGCCGTGTCTGTCCTTCTCGGCGATGGTGCCTTCGCGCAGGTCCGCTTCGTAGAGATCGGCGCCGATCAGGTTCGCGCCGCGCAGGCTGACCCCGCGCAGGTCGCCGCGACGCAGGCTGGCATGCGTCAAATTCGCACGACGCAGATCGGCCCCGAAGAAGCTTGCCGAATCCAGCCGCGCCCCGGCGAGATTGGTTTCCTCCAGAATGGCGCCGGTGAAGTCGGCATCCGCCAGGTTGCGGCCGGAAAGATCCAGCCCGCTCAGGTCCATGAAGGCGAAAACGGCGCGCGCGCCGCCCATCCGCCCGGAATAAAGCATCTCGTGGCGCGCGGCGCCTGCGGAGGCTTCCTTCTGGCTGAGTTTGGCGAAGCTCTTGCGAACGATAGCGCTCATGGACGTCTTGCAACCGGCCCGTTAACAATCCTGAGGGACTATTCTTGGCTAAACGGCCTAACACCTGATTAAAAAGCGAAAATTTGCGTTTGCCCGCCGGCAACGCTAGGTGAGGCGGCGAAAATTGGTTATGGTCCCCGCCGGCTGGCCTGTCGCATGAGGAAAGTCGCACCGCTCTGACACATAACGGTGCCAGGGACGGTCTTTTTTTGATGCCCCGACGGAATGGCTCGCACAGACGCAAGAGGTCGAACTTGAGCAAGCGTATTTTAATGCTGTCCGCGGCCACGGCCGCGCTGCTCGTAGGGCAGGCGTTCGCCGACACCGACATCACCAAGAGCACCACCACAGCGCTTACCACGGGGACCCTGCCGTCGGGCGCCTTCGGGACCGGCGATGCCGGCAACATCACCGTCGGGACGGGCGGCGCCATTTCCATCAGCAAGGGGCCGGTGACCTCGGGCACCATCACCTACAACACCGGCGCCATCACGGTGAACAGCAACAATTTCGTGCTGAACCAGGGCAACATTTCGAATTCGAACGCGGCGACCGCCACGGGAATCCTGGTCGACGTCACCAAGAATCCCGATCCGATCAGCGCGGCCAACACGGCCAACACCTCGGGCTACGGCATCGATCTGGCCAGCGCGTCCACGCTGGACCTGAGCGGTTCGGGCACGGGCAAGCACGGCATCTGGCTGAGCAACGCGCTCGATGCGACGGCGGCCGGCACCTACACCTATACCGGGCCGATCACCCTCGAAACCGGATCGACCATGATCGTGGACGGCGACAGCAGCCAGGGCATCACCGTCGATCCGCGCACCACCCTTGTCGGCAATCTGACGCTCGGCGGTTCGCTGCAGCTGAACCAGACGACGGCGACCTCGACGACCGTTTCCAGCCTTTACGGCGTGCTGATGCAGGGTACGGTCCAGGGCAACGTGTCGGTCCTGGGCAGCGGCGGCTCCATCACCGTGACCGGCGCCGGCGGGCAGGGCATCGCCATCCAGGGCGGCGGCGTCACCGGCGCCCTGGCGATCGGCGGCTCGGTCTCGACGGTCGGCTACAACGGCTATTCGACGACCACCGCCGCGCTGACGACGACGATCCTCACCCATCCCGAAGCGGGCACCGCGCTGTCGATCGGCGCCAGCATCAACAACGGCATCGCGATCCTCGGCCCGGGCTACAACGGCGACACCTCCGTCGCGGGGGGAGGCGTCACCACGCAGGGCACGGCGGCGGCGGTCTTCATCAACCCCGGCCTGAACACCGCGGTCACCACGCAGACCGCGCCGCTCACCATCGGCGTCTACAGCCTCAACGGCGCGGGCGATACCTACGATCCTGGCTTCAGCTTCTACAACCGCGGTTCCATCACGGCGACGCCCATCGACGCGAACTTCCTGACCACCGATAACCACAACGCCATGGCCATGCGGATCGTCGGCTCGTCCGCGTTCTCGACGGTGTTCACGGGCGGCATCTTCAATTCCGGCACGATCACCGCGGGCGCCAGCAGCACCGGCATCGTGGCCCCGTCGAACAGCGCCACGGCGATGTTGATCGACACCTACACGACGCTCGGGCCGAACCTCGGCGGCAAGAACGCCAGCGATCAGGCCGCGCTGGTCAACACCAACGCGACGGGCAACGGCACGATCTCGGCCTCCGTCTCCGGCACGCGCGGCGGCGTCGCCAACGCGATCGTCATCGGCACGAACAGCTCGGTGCCGTCGATCATCAATTCGGGCAAGATCACGGCCTCGGCGACCACCACCGACGCGACGCTCAACGGTTCGCTCGCCAGCGGCGGCAATCCCGTCGCGGCCTATGCGATCCAGGATTATTCCGGCACGCTGACGTCGATCTACAACACGGGCACGATCTCGGCCGTCGCGGGCGTCTCGGCCGGCTCCGCGGTGCCGACGGCGCTGGACAACAACAATCAGATCGCCGTCGCCATCGCCCTGTCGGGCAACACGGCGACCCCGTCGGGCGCCGGCGTCACGATCACCGATCAGGCGACGGCAACGGCCGGCGCCGCGATCAACGGCAACATCATCTACGGCACCGGCGACAACCAGCAGCTCATCATCAACGGCACCGGTCCGGCCACGCTGGCCACGGTCGTCGGCAATGTCAGCTACGGCAACACCGGCAGCGCCGCCATCGCGGATCAGCTCAAGATCGGCGCCTATGGCTATCTGAACGGCAAGGTGACGGCGGGCAGCGGTCCGGGCGTGGACATCACCGTGGCGTCGAACGGCACGCTGCTGCTGCAAAACGACACGACCTCGCTCAACGCGGCCGGCGTCAATATCGCGGCCAACGGCGCGCTCAGCCTCGGCGTCTCGCAATCGCTGACCAGCACGGGCGTGATCGACTCCTCGGGCCAGGTGAACCTCGCCGCGGGCGCCAAGCTCGGGGTGTCCTATAACAGCTTCGTGCCGCAAGGGACGCGTGACTTCGTCCTGATCACGGCGCCGCACGGCCAGATGAATGTCGATCCCAATACGATCGCTCTCGCCAACACGTCGCTGGCAAGCGACGTGTCGAGCGGCGGCAGTCTGCCCTACCTCTTCCAGGTCGCCACTCTTCAGCAGACATCCGCCGCGAGCGGCGATGCGCTCGTGCTGCATGTCGCGCCGAAAACGCTTGGTACGGCTTTCACGTCGACGACCCTGGGCCTGACGAGCTACGCCGCACAGCTCTTCCCCTACGCCAACGCGGCGTTGACCAACGACAACACGCTGGGCTCGGCGATGGTCAACGGCATCCACAACGCCACAGAGGCGCAGACCGCGTACGATTCCTTCGCGCCGAACGTCACTGGCGGCAGCCGCGCCATCGCCATCTCCATCACCGACCAGGCGACCGGCGTGGTCGCGGCCCGCCAGCGCGCGCTGCGCCTGTACGGCAAGGAGGAAGGCGGCACCACGCTGTGGGGCGACGAATATTTCCAGATGATCAAGGACCCCGGCCAGGGAGCGCTCCAGGCCGACGGCACCAGGCTGCAGCCCGGCTTCAAGGACCACGGCTTCGGCTTCTCACTGGGCATCGACGGCGGAACGCCGAAATTCGGCTGGTACGGCGGCGCCTTCACCTTCTACACGGGCGACGTGGGCGAGCTGACGCGCAATTCGCACACCAACGAGCAGTGGTACATCCTGACCGGCTACAGCGCGTGGCGCGGCAAGGGCCTGTTCTTCGACAGCAAGCTCGATGTCGGCTACGGCCATTTCGACGGCAAGCGTTATATCAGCCTGACCACCGGCACCGGCGGCTTGGGCGCCACCTATACGCGCGAAGCGGACAACACCCATGCCGGCGCGCTGCTCTCCGGCGGCTTCAGCACCGGCGTGATGTACAAGTACGGCGCGACGACCTTCATGCCGCAATTGAGCGTCGACGGCCTGCTGATGCGCGAAGAGGGCTACACCGAACACAACCCGGGCACGACGGTGGTCTGCGCAGGCACCACGGTGACGTGCGACGCCTTCGACCTCAAGGTCCAGCCCTACTACGCCAAGTCGCTGCGCATCTTCCTGGGCGCGGACGTGCGCTACGATCTCAATCTGTGGGACTTCTACCTGCAGCCCGAGGCGCGCGCCGGCTACCGCTACGACATCTTCAACGATCCGGTGAAGCTGAAGGCGGCGTTCGCCTATGCCAACACGACGGGCGCCACGCCGGCTCCCGGCACGCAGTTCCAGATGATCGGACCCGATCCGTCGCAAGGCAATTTCGTGGTCGGCGGATCGCTCGCGACCACCACCGATGCCTGGTCGCTGGGACTCAATTTCGATTTCGTGAAAGGCAGCAACGGCGTCATCGAGCAGGTCGGCACGGTCAGCCTGATCGGACGCATCTAAGGAACCGGCGAGTAGCGAATAGTTGCTATTCGCACTTCGCCACTTTCAAGAACCGCGTCACGTCTTCCTCCGGCGTGGCGAAAGAGGTGACGAGGCGCACCAGCGTGCGTCCGCCCTGCGGCGGCCCCCAATCGTAGAATACCGCGCCCTTGTCGCGCAGCCGCGCGGCCATGGCGCCGGGCAGCCAGGCGAACACCGCATTGGCCTGCACGGGATGGGCGATCTCAACGCCGGCGATGCGGCCGAGACCTTCCGCCAGCCGGCCCGCCAGCGCGTTGGCGCGGGCGGCGCAGACCAGCCAGCGCCCGCCCGTCAGATAAGCGTCGAGCTGGGCGGAAACGAAGCGCATCTTGGAGATGAGATGGCCGCTCTTCTTGCGGCGGTATTCGAAATCGCCGGCGTCCTGCGGGTGGAAGAAGATCACGGCCTCCGCGCCCAGCGCCCCGTTCTTGGTGGCGCCGAAGGACAGCACGTCGACGCCGGCGCGCCAGGTCGCTTCGGCCGGCGTGCATCCCAGATGGGCCAGTGCATTGGCGAAGCGCGCGCCGTCCATGTGCACCTTCATGCCGTTGGCGCGCGCCAGCGCCGACAGCGCTTTCGTTTCGTCCGGCGTGTAGACCGTTCCCAGTTCGGTGGATTGGGTGATGCTCAGCGCCGCCGGCTGGACGTGATGCACGAAGCCCTTCTGGAAATGCGCCAGGGCGCGTTCGATATCGCCGGGCGCCAGCTTGGCGCCGTCGCCATCCAGCGCGACCAGCTTGGCGCCGTGAGTGAAAAATTCCGGCGCGCCGCATTCGTCGACCGCGATATGCGCTTCGCGATGGCAGAGGATCGCACCGTGCGGCGGCACCAGCGTCGCCAGCGCCAGCGCATTGGCGGCGGTGCCGCTGATCACCGGAAAGACCGCCAGTTCGCGCTCGAACAACTCGCACAGACGGGCGCGCACCGTGCGCGTCAGCACGTCTTCGCCATAGGACGGCACCGCGCCGGACGCCGCGGCGCCGATCGCCGCCACGATCTCGGGCCATGCGCCATAGGCATTGTCGGATGCGAAATTCATCTACCAGCTTCCCGTGTTGGGCATCGACAGCCAGGGTTCCTTCGGCGCCAGCGCCGCACCCCTCTGCAACAGTTCGATCGAGATGCCGTCGGGCGAGCGGACGAAGGCCATGCGTCCGTCGCGCGGCGGACGATTGATCGCAACGCCGTTATTCCTGAGCTTTTCGCACGCCGCGTAGATGTCATCGACCTCATAGGCGAGGTGACCGAAATTGCGCCCGCCGGTGTAGGTTTCCTTGTCCCAATTGTAGGTGAGTTCCACCATCGGCGCCGCGTCTTTCCGCGCCTCGTCGCTGTCGGCGGGCGCCGCCAGGAAGACAAGCGTGAAGCGTCCTTTTTCGTTCGAGACGCGGCTGATCTCCACCAGTCCGAGCTTCGCGCAATAAAAATCCAAACCCGCTTCGAGATCGGCGATTCGGATCATCGTGTGCAGATAGCGCATGGTATTTCCTTCACAATTCACTGTTCAGTTGAAGCAGCGGACAAACTCGCCAGCAAGCGGATTTATATTGCGTCGCGGCAAGGATGTGCGGTGAAACGATTAGCCGCATGCGTAACTGGCTTTGCGCAAAACATTTTTTTCCAGTCTATAGGCTATGTGGCGGTGCGCGGTTTACAGCCAACACAAATGTCACGCGGCAAAACGTGAGATTTTCTCTTGCGTTTTTCGCCGCAATGTTATGAGACCTGCCTCGGTTGGAGACCGCTTCCGCACCGGGGCAACGTTAACCAAGCCTATCAAGAGCCTACGATTCTTGTTACACCCTCTGGACCGACCCGCGAACCATGTTTACGATTGCTTTAAGAACAGTAGAATGCGGTCGGACAAACCGAACGCTTGGTGGGGGACGCGTGAGCTTGGTCCGCAATGACACGGCCCGGCGCGTTTGCGCCGGGTTTAGTTTTATCAGGTACCGGTAAGAGATCCATGGAACAGCCACTACACACGCTAAGAGCCGTCCACACGAATTGGTACTCGCCAAACCGCGTCATCGCGCTGGCGGGCTCGACAGTGATTGTCATCGGTTTCGCTTGGGCCTTGTCGACGGGGTTGGCGCAGACTCTGGTCGAGAAGCTGCCCGACGTGCTCAAGGCCGAGGTGCTGCCGGAAAAGCTTCCGGACAAGACGCCGCCGCCGCCGCCGCCGGACATGAAGCAGCCGCCGCCGCCCTATGTGCCGCCGCCGGATATCGTCATCCAGACGGAAGCCGCGCCGACCAACACCATCACCACGCAGAGCAAGATGGCGACGCCGCCGCCGATCTCTTCGCCGGCATCGATCGGCAGGCCGCATGTCTGCATGCAGGACTATCCGGCGATCTCGCAGCGCCTGGGTGAAGAGGGCACGACCCTGCTCGCGTTCCACATCACGGCGCAGGGCGATGTCACCAACGTGACGGTCGCCAAGTCCAGCGGTTCGGAGCGTCTCGACAACGCCGCGGTGAATTGCGCATCGAACTGGCGCTACAAGCCCGCCGTCGAAGCCGGACACCCGGTCGAAGTTCCTTGGAGAGCAGAAGTTCAGTGGGTCCTTCACTGATCCGCCCTCCCGAAGACAAGTGTTACGTTTTTAATTACGACAGCTACGGAGTAGTACTGACATGATCTCGAAACACCTGACGATCGCAGCGGCTTTCGTCCTTCTCACCGGGTTTGCCGTTGTCCCGGCGATGGCGCAGGCCACCGCTCCGGCTCCGGCGGCCACCACGGCGGCCGCTCCCGCCGCGCCTGCCGCGCCTGCGGATGCCGGCCCAACCGTTATCAAGGCTCCGACGGCGACTGCGCCGGAAGCGAACCCGTATGGTCTGGGTGACATCCTCGCAAAGAAGAACCCCGTCTCCTACGCCGTGCTGGCCATCCTGCTCGTGATGTCGATCGGCACCTGGTACATCTTCTTCGTGAAGTTCTTCGACCAGAGCCGCATCCTCGGTCAGGCGCGCACCGTCGAGCGCCGCTTCTGGAGCTCGGGCACGCTCAACGAAGGCATCGACAAGCTGCCGAAAAACTCGATGTTCCGTCTGATCGCCGAAGCCGGCGTGCGGGCGTCGTCGGGCGGCACCACGTTGGTCAGCCTCAACGACTGGATCGCCATGTCGCTGACCCGCCAGCTGGAAGACGCCACCGGACGGCTCCAGGGCGGCATCGCCTTCCTCGCTTCGGTCGGCTCGACGGCGCCGTTCGTCGGTCTGTTCGGAACGGTGTGGGGCATCCTGCAGGCTCTGATCGCCATCGGCGTTGCCGGCCAGGCCTCGATCGGCAAGGTCGCGGGTCCGGTGGGTGAGGCGCTCATCATGACGGCTCTCGGCCTCGCGGCTGCCGTGCCGGCGGTGTTGCTCTACAACCTGCTCGTCCGCCGCAACAAGGTGATCACCGACAAGCTTCGCGGCTTCTCGGGCGACCTGCAGACCTACCTGATCACGAAGGGCAAATAGAACCCCATTCGGATCTTGAGGTTCGCGGAGAATAAGCCATGTCTGCTTTGAACGTACAGGCCGGTGGCCACGAGGACGAAGACGATCTGAACACCACCATCAACGTGGTTCCGTTGGTGGACATCATGCTGGTGCTGCTGATCATCTTTCTCGTCACCATTCCGGTGATTATCCGGACGGTGCCGTTGACGCTGCCCAACGCGATCAACATTCCGACCCAGACGAAGCCGGAGAATATCGTCATCTCGGTGGATAAGAACGAGAACGTCTACTGGAACAACGAGCCAGTTCAGTATTCCGAACTGCGCGATCGTTTCGAGGCGGCGTTGCTTCGCTCCATCCACGCCGGCACACCACTGCCGGAAGTCCATATCCGCGGCGACAGAAACGTGCGGTTCCAGGCTCTCGGCCGCGTGATCCTGGCGTGCCAGCAAGCGGGTGTTCCGAAGGTCGGCTTCATCACCGAACCGCGCAACGAGACGACGCAGTAACCAGAGTAGCGATTTAAAAAGGTATCATTGCCATGGCAATGCAAATTAAACAGGGCGAAGGCGAGCCCATGATGGAAATCAACATGACGCCGTTGATCGACGTCATGCTTGTTCTCCTCACGCTGCTCATCATCACCCTGCCGATCCAGACGCATGCGGTGAAGCTGGACATGCCGCAGCCGAACACCAAACCACCGGTGATACAGCCCGTTGTCGTCAACCTGGGCGTTGATTTCGACGGCACCATCCTGTGGAACGGCACGCCGGTGGACCGCGGCACGCTGGACGCCTATCTGAACAATGCGGCGCAGCAGGATCCGCAGCCGGAAATCCACCTTAATCCGAACAAACTTGCGAAATACGATACTGTTGCAAAGGTGCTTTCGGATGCTCAGCGCCTGGGCGTAAAGAAAATCGGGTTCACCGGTCTAGATCAGTATATGCAGTAATGTGAGGGGCGACCGCGGGTCCTCCGAGCGTGCAGGCGGCATGCTTCGGGGACCCGCGTTCTAACGTTAAAGAGGTCTCTATGTTCCCGAAGAAACTGCGCGCCATTGCCATGGCGCTCGCGTTGGGCACGGCTGCGGTCGCCGCCGCCGGCGCCTTGACCGTTACCTCGGCCCAGGCTGCGGTGCGGCCCGCGGTCGGCAAACCGCTGCAGGCCGCGCAGGCCGCCGCCGCCGCCGGCAACTACAAACAGGCCATGCAGTTCGTGAACCAGGCCGCCGCCGTCGGCGGGCTGACCGCCGAAGAGCAGAAGATCATCGGCCAGATGCGCGAGTACATTTCCGTCAAGTCGGGTGGCACGGTCGGCGTCGACAGCGCCGTGGGCGCCCAGGCGAAGTTCGACAACGACTATCGTTCGGGACGCTTCCGCGACGCGATCAACGACGCCGATCTGCTGCGCAAATACGGCGCGCTGAACAGCACCAACATGGTGATCATCGCCCAGGCCTATTACCGTATGGGCGACTACAAGGGCTGCGCGCGCTACACCGCCGATCATACCAATCTCGGCCCCGATATCCTTGAGCTGCAGGTGCGCTGCGCCTACGAATCCCACGACGACGCGACGATGCGCGATGCGCTGGTGCAGCTCGTCTCCACGACCGGCAAGCCGGAATACTGGAACCAGCTGCTGAAGCTGGCGGAAAGCGCCAAGGGCCTGTCCGACCATCAGACGCTCGACATCTACCGCATCAAGTTCCTGACCGGTTCGATGACCGGCGCCGACGACTACTTCGTGCTGGCCCAGTTCGCGCTGCAATACGGCTTCGCGGCCGAAGCGCAGTCCGTGATCCAGAAGGGCTTCGACAGCAAGGTCCTGTCGGGCGACCGGGCCGTCAAGCTGTTGAATCTCGCCAAGTCGACCTACGCCAACGACCTCAAGAACCTGCCGCGGACCGTCGCGGCGGCGAAGGCGGCGAAGAGCGGCGACCTGCTGGTCAAGCTGGGCGAGGATTATTGCGGCATGGGCCGGTACAAGGACGCTCTCGACGCCATCGAGGCCGGCATCGCGAAGGACAAGCTGACGGACAAGGACAATGCCGAGATCCGTCTGGGCCAGGCCTATTACGGCGCCGGCCAGAAGGCGGCGGCGCTGAAGGCCTTCGCCAAGGCCGATGCCACGCCGAACGGCAAGCTGACCGCGGAACTCTGGACGCTCTACGTCCGCGCGCACTAGCCGCCGTTCTGAAGAGAACTCTTTGGACCCTCCCTGGAAACAGGGAGGGTCTTTTGTTGTCTCCCCTTAAACAGGGGAGGAAAATAGAGCGTGCGCCTTCTAGAACCCCGTCTCCGCGCCGGCGTCCGGCACCCGCATCTGCGAGATCAGATACGCCCTGACGTCCGTGTCGGGCGGATTGGGCACGCCCTTGCCGGGCCCGGGCGTCTTCAGCTCCGCCAGCGTGAAGTCCATCGGCGTCTCGTAGGTGCGGTCGATCTGGTTGCGCAGATCGCGCTCGGCCTCGTACCAGGCCGTCTTGAGCGTGTTGTCGGGACAGGGCGCGAATTCGTCGCCCGAGGTCGCTCCCCAGCGCCGCTCGACGCACTGGTAGGGATCGAAGGACATGTCGAACAGGCGGCGCCGCATCTGTTCGTAGCCCAGCGTGACGTGCGAGCCGTCGCTGCGCGTATAGGTGACGTGGCACCGGGCGGCGTGGCGGTCGTAGACGGCGAGCATGTCGGCGGCGAGATCCTTGCCGTGATAATCGAGCTTCTTGTCGTGGCGGCGGACCATGCGCATGAAGCGCGCGACGGTGTCGCGCAATTCCTTGAAGGCGGTCTTCAGCCGGGCGTCGCGCGAGGGCGTGGAATAGGTCTCCCAGTCGCCTTCGGTGCCGTAGATGTTGAGCGGCAGCCGGTCGGGTTCGGGCAGCTTGTTCATCCCGGCCTGGATGGCGAGATCGACCGCCAGCACGCGGTAATGCAGGTCGGAACAGTTCGAGTCGACCATGTCCGCCACCTCGCGCAGCGGATCGAAGGATAGCTTGCCGCCCGCCATCTCGGCGCGCACGAAGTCGTAATAGTCGAGCTTTTCCTTGTTCAGCGTGAAGATGCCCTTGCTCCAGTCCTCGTCGTCGGCCGGCCTGGGTCCGTTGCCGAAGTACTGCTCGGTGGAGAAATCGGGGATGTCCTTGTTGGCCGCGAGCACGATGCGGCCGCCGACAAAGGTCCCGTCCGGCAGCTTCGTGGCGCCGACCAGCCGCTGCGGCCGCCAGTTCTTGAAGCCCGCGCCCATGCCGGGGAAGGCGCGCACGAAGCGCAGATCGTAGAAGCCGCGCGTCACCGTGAAATCGGGATGGGCGTCGATGTAGTGGATGCGGCCGTTGGGATCGACGCGCCAGACGACAGCGACATGGCCGTTGGGATCGTAGATCATCGTTCCGGAGCGGATCGATTTGGGCGAGATCGCGGGCGAGTAGAAATCCTGCTCGTAGGGCGCTTCCAGACCGGGATCGATGCGGTAGGTGGCCGAGGACACGGCATCGCGCATTTCGTCCAGGATCGCATATCCGCTTTTCACGCCGCCCCGCACATCGGTGCGCCCGGCGACCGAATTGCCGAGGAAGTCGTAGCGCAGGTCGCCCGCCGGACCGCGCGGCGCGACATCGCTCTCGTAGGAAAAGGGCAGGCCGCGCTTCCAGGCGAAATAGAACCGCAGGACATAGGGAAAGTCGGCGCAGTCCGACTCGAAAACCGTGCCCGGCGGATCGGTGCCGCGATACGGATTGCGCAGATCGTGCAGGCAGGCGTCGACGGTCGCGCAGCCGGATTCGCCGATGTCCGTGATAAAACGCCGATATTCGCGCTCGTCGGAGGGCGACCAGTGGTCGGCGCGGATCACATAGGTCGTGGAGGGCAGCGGCGGCGCCTGCTGGGCGCGGGCGCAGGACAGGGACGCGACGAATACCATCGCCGCCGCGCCGGTCCAGCGTGCTTTCTCCCCGCTCATGAGGCGAACGGTATCGCGGCGCGGCGACGGGTCAAGCGCGGCGGGGACGAAATCCGACGCGGTTATGGCGGGGCCGCGGCGTTCACCATAATCTTGGGAGGATGCACGAGATTCTATCTCCGGCGGAAAGCCAGGCGCTGTTGCTGTCCCTGCGGGTCTCCAGCGTGGCCGTCGTCGCGGCGCTGCCCTTCGCCTTTGCGACGGCGCTGTTCCTGGCGCGCGTCCGCTTCGCCGGAAAGGCGCTGGTCAACGGCATCGTCCACCTGCCCCTGGTCCTGCCGCCCGTCGCGGTGGGTTTCCTGCTGCTGGTCGTCTTCGGCTCGCGCGGGCCCGTGGGCGGCTGGCTGGAGGCCCATCTCGGCATTCGCTTCGTCTTCAACTGGACCGGTGCCGTGCTGGCGAGCGCCCTGATCACCTTCCCCCTGCAAGTGCGCGCCATTCGCCTGGCACTGGAAGGCAGCGACGCGACTCTCGGCGAGGCCGCCCGCACGCTGGGCGCGGGCCCGCTCGACAGGCTGGTCAACATCACGCTGCCCCTGGCGCTGCCCGGCATCGTCAGCGGCGCGATCACCGCCTTCGCGGCCAGTCTGGGCGAGTTCGGCGCGATCATCACTTTCGTCTCCAACATTCCCGGTCAGACCCAGACCCTGCCGCTGGCCATCTATGCCGCCCTGCAGGTGCCCGGCGGCGAGACGGAGGCGGCGCGGCTTTGCGGCCTGTCGATCCTGCTGGCGCTGATCGTCATGACGGCGGGCGAGTTCGCCGGCCGGCGGGCGCGGCCATGACCGTCGACGTTTTCCTGCGTCACCGCCACGGCGCCTTCGCGCTGGATGTCTCGTTCGCGGCGCAGAGCGGCGTGACGGCGCTGTTCGGCCCTTCCGGCGCCGGAAAGAGCACCATCGTCGGCGCCATCGCCGGCCTGCTGCGCCCGCAGGAAGGCCGCATCGCCGTGAACGGGCGCGTGCTGCTGGACACCGCCGCGCGGATCTGCGTGCCGGCGGCGCTGCGGCGCACGGCCGTCGTGTTCCAGGATGCGCGGCTGTTTCTCCATATGAGCGTCGAAGACAATCTGCTGTTCGGCTGGCGGCGCGCGCAGACGAAAGCGGATGCGGCGACGATTGCCCATATCGTCGAGCTGCTCGGATTGGGCGGTTTGCTCGCGCGCCGTCCGCAGCGTCTGTCCGGCGGCGAGAAGAGCCGCGTGGCGCTGGGCCGCGCGCTGCTGGCCGCGCCCGACATGCTGCTGCTCGACGAACCGCTGGCGGCGCTCGACGCCGCGCGGCGGCGCGAGATCCTGCCCTATCTGGAGAAGCTGGCGCGAGAGGCGAGGCTGCCGATGCTCTATGTCAGCCATTCGGTGGACGAGGTGGCGCGGCTGGCCGACACCATCGTGGTGATCGAGAACGGGCGCGTGAAGGCGCAAGGCCCGGCGTTCGATCTGCTGACCGACATCGACGCCATCGCCGGCGTGCCGCCGCTGGGCGCGGTGTTCGTGGCGACGGTGCGCGAACATCGCGTGGACGGCCTGAGCCTGCTGGCGTTCGACGGCGGCGTGCTGGCGGTATCGCGTCTCGCACAAGCCGTCGGCACCAGCCTGCGCGTGCGGCTGCGCGCCGAGGACGTCATGCTGGCGCGCGAGGAACCGCGCGCCATCAGCGCCAACAACGTGCTGCCCTGTACCGTGAGCGCGATGCGCGCAAGCGGCGATCAGGCGGATGTCCAGTTGCTGTGCGGGGCCACGCGGCTGGTGGCGCGGATCACCAGCGCCTCGTTGGCACGGCTGGGGCTGGAGCCGGGTCTGGCGGTGTTCGCGATCGTCAAGAGCGTCATCGTCGAACGCGAAGCGGGGTGAACCGTCAGCTTCTGAACACCAGCTTCTTCGACAGCGTGAAGTTGAAGGCGAGGCCGGCCAGGATGCCGGCGGCCAGCGCGATGTAAGGGATGTTCAGCGGGGCGGGCGCGTAGGCGATGAGCGCGGCATAGATCGCGAAATTGACCACCGCGCCCAGCCCGTTGGTCGCCACGAAGCGCGCCCATTCCGCCAGCATGCCGGCATGCCCGCCGCTGGCCTTGTCGCGGAAGGTGAGATTGCGGTTGCCCCACCAGGTGAAGGTGACGGCCGGGACGAAGGCGATGAGCCAGCCGGCGTGCGGACCGGCGTGCAAGAATTCATGCGCCAGCACCAGCGCCGCTTCGTTGACGAAGAAGCCGGCGCCGCCCACGGCGGCAAAGCGCAGGAAGCGCGAACCGGCGAGCCGGCGGACATGCGGTTCGAGGGTCACGGCTTGCGCAGATCCTGCGGCCCGGGGATCGCCAGATAGCGCAGCCGTTTGATCTCCCAGCGGCCGCGCGTGACGGTGTCGAGGATGAGGCCGGTGAACAGCGAGAGGAACGCCAGCATCATCATGCCGGTGGTCAGAACGGCGGTTGGCAGGCGCGGCACCAGCCCGGTCCGGAAGTAGTCGAGCACCACGGGAATGCCGATGACGAAAGAGAACAGCGCGAAGAAGGCGAAGAAAAAGCTGAAGAAGATCAGCGGCCGCTCGCGGCGCATCAGTCCGGCGATCGTCAGCAGGATGCGGACGCCGTCGCGATAGGTGTTGAGCTTGCTGGCGGAGCCGACCGGACGTTCCTTGTAGCGCGTCGGAACTTCCGCCATCGGTACCCGCATCCGCACGGCGTGCACCGTCAGCTCGGTCTCGATGCCGAAGCCGGACGCCGCCGAGGGGAAGGACTTCACGAAACGCCGCGACATGATGCGGTAGCCGCTCAGCATGTCGACCAGATGGACGCCGAACATCAGGCTGGTCAGCCCTGTGAGCATGCGGTTGCCGAGCACATGGCCGGGGCGGTAGGCCGCCACCGCGGTGGCTTCGCGCTGCCCCGACACGATGTCCAGGCCCTCGTCGATCAGCTTGCCGATCAGCGCCGGGGCGATCGCGGCGTCATAGGTGTCGTCGCCGTCGACCAGGACGTAGATGTCGGCTTCGATGTCGGAGAACATGCGGCGCACGACGTTGCCCTTGCCCTGCCGCGTCTCGATGCGCACGAAGGCGCCCGCCTCGCGCGCCCGCTCCGACGTCGCATCGCGCGAATTGTTGTCGTAGACGTAGATCGCGGCCGCGGGCAGGTACTGCCGGAAATCGCGCACCACCGCGGCGATCGTCGCCTCCTCGTTGTAGCAGGGGACCAGGATGGCGATTCTGGGATCGGTCTGGGTCATGGGTTGCGGCGCACGAGCGGGCACCATTGGTACGCCCCGGTGAGGTTGGTGGAGAACATCCGGCATTTCAGCCAGTCGATGGCGAGCCCGTAGTCGAGGACGGCGGCGCTGGCACGACCCATATCATAGGCGTCGGCGATCAGGAACAGCGGGCCCTTGTGGGTGTAGACGCGCGCCTTCATCTGGCGGGTCATCAGCGTGCCGTCTTCCGGCTGCACCATCCAGCCGTCGATGCGCAGCACCGGAATTTGCGGCGGCAGCGAGGGCGCGATGAAGCCCAGCGGCGCGTCGCCGGTCATCAGCACCATCGTGTGATCGGGATCCGGGATCTTCGGCAGGTCGACGGTGATGTAGGGATCGCCCAGCGGCGCGTGTTCGAGCACCGCGCTGCGGGTGAACAGCAGCGCCAGGAAAAGCAGCGCGCCGATGCCGATCAGCCGCGTGCGCCGCGACAGCGGCAGCAGGGCCACGGCCGCCACGATGAGGATCGGCGCCAGCATCTCCAGGGTGAGGATGTAGCGGTAGATCGCGAAGACGTGCAGCCAGAAGAAATAGGACACGCCGGCGAAGACGACCATGATGCGCGCGGCGGCGGGCGAGACCAGCGGGTCCTTCGACCGCTTGCCCGCAAGCCAGACGATCAGCACGGCGATCACCAGGATGTAGGCGAGCCCGACGCGGATATCCATGTAGGGCAGATCGTCGGCGATGCGCCAGTCGATCGAGAACAGGATGGGGAAGGCGAGAGCGACCCAGGTGCTGGTGGGCAGGAAGCGCATGTCGCGATAGGGCGAAGGCAGCGCCAGCGGCGACCGGAACACCTCGTTGAAATAGGGGAAGAGCGGATTGCCGGTGAGCACATCCATCTTCCACATCCAGTAGCCGGCAAACAGGGCGAAGCCCGCGAGACCGCCGAGGCCGCCGGCGATCAGGCGCGTCGCCTGATGCTTGGGCCTGCCGCCCACCGCGATCAGCGCCGCGGCGAAGCCCAGCGCGAACGGCGCCTCGGGCAGCTTGAGGCCGACCGTGCTGCCGGTGAGGAAGCCGCCCAGCGCGCACCACAATGCCGCCTTCGTCAGCGAGCCTTGCGCCAGCTCCTCGCGCTTCACCACCAGGATGGCGAGGCCGGTGAGGATGAACAGGCTCATCACGTTGTCGTAATAATGCGTGCCGTAGAGCGAGAGCGTCAGCCCGCCCGTCATGCCGAAGAACGACAGCGCCGCCGCGCCCAGCCGGGCCTGCTCGATGCGGAAGCTGCTGCGCGCCAGGACATAGAGCGGCACGATATTGGCGGCCTGGAACAGGCCGAGCACGGCGATCGCGAACCAGGACGGCGTGTGGATCGCCAGCCAGTAGAACGGCACGTCCATCAGCGGGTTGTAGTAGCTCGCCTGGTGGGCGACGAGCATGTCGAAGCCGAGGCGCCCGTTCAGCAGCGCGTAGGGGATGTACCAGTGGTAGTTGCGGAAATCCCAGGAAGTGTCCTTGCCGAGCCAGACCACATAGGCCGTCCAGACCAGGACGGAGAGCCCCAGAAAGGCAAGCTCCTGCGGCGCCAGGCGCGCGGTCTGCAAGTCATTCTTGGCTGAGGACATCGAGCGACCGGTGGCGGTGAAGCAACCGGACAGTATCTAGCGCATTTTGAGGCCAAGGGGAGAGGGGCCGCCGCAACCGCTCTTAGGTCTCGCCCTCAACCGCCAGATTCAGCAGGAACTGCTGGGTGCAGGCGCGCCAGGACTGCGTCAGGGCAAAAGCCCTGGCCGCGTCGCGCGGGATGGCGAGTGCCGCACGGCACGCCTTCTCCAGATTCTCGTCCAGGACGGCCACGGGCGCGTTGTTGACGACGTCGAGGGGGCCCTGCACCGGATAGGCAGCCACCGGCGTCCCGCAGGCCAGCGCCTCCAGGATGACCAGGCCGAAGGTGTCGGTCCGGCTGGGAAAGACGAAGACGTCGCTCGCCGCATAGGCGTCCACCAGCGGCTCGCCGGTCTTCGGGCCAAGGAACCTGGCGCCCGGATAGGCGTGTTCGAGCGCATGGCGCGCCGGTCCGTCGCCGATCACCACCTTGGTGCCCGGCAGGTCCAGCTTGAGGAAGGCCTCGATGTTCTTTTCCACGGCGATGCGTCCGACATAAAGCCAGATCGGTTTGGGATAGGGCAGGGTGGCGCCGGGGATCGGACGGAACTGTTCGGTGTCCACGCCGCGCGACCAGATGCGCACATTGCGGAAGTCGCGGCTCTCCAGTTCGTGTTTGAGGGACGCCGTGGCCACCATCATCGCGGTCGCCGGCTGATGGAACCAGCGCAGGAAATTGTAAATCGTCTCTTCGCCGATGAAGGAGAAGCGGGCGCGGACATATTCGGGAAAGCGCGTATGGAACGAGGTCGTGAAGGGGATGTCGTATTTCAGGCAGATGGCGCGGGCCGACAGGCCCAGCGTGCCCTCGGTGGCGATGTGGATCGCGTCCGGGGCGAATTCGCGGAATTCGCGCTCCAGCGAAGCGCGCGGAAAGATCGCCAGCCTGATCTCCGAATAGGTCGGCAACGGCACCGTGAAGCGACCCTCGGGCGTGGCATAGCGGACTTCGTGGCCCAGGGCGCGCAGATCGCGGCCCAGCATTTCCAGGGTGCGCACCACGCCATTGACCTGCGGGGTCCAGGCGTCGGTGACGATCAGCACCTTGAGGCGATGCGGTTCGGGCAACGGATGAGAGCTGGCCTGGCCCAAGCCGGCCGGCATCATGCGCCGCGCTCTGCGCCTAAATGGGTATAAGCGCCGCTTCCTGGGGGGCGTCGTCACGGGTGCGGGCATGATCGCGCGCAGGAGATGAGGATGCCCAGCGAAGAATCTCCAGATGTCCGCGGGCATCTTCGACAAGGGCGGTGCAGCTTTCAACCCAGTCACCATCGTTGAGGTAGAGAATGGAGCCGATTCGGCGGATTTCGGCCTGATGGATGTGGCCGCACAACACGCCGTCGACGCCTTTGGGCGCCGCCGCGCGGGCCACGACCTCCTCGAAGCGCGAGACGTATTCGACTGCGTTCTTGACCTTCCGCTTGAGATAGGCCGACAGCGACCAATAGGGCAGGCCGAGGCTGCGGCGCAGCACATGCAGCCGGTCGTTGAGCGCCAACGCGGCGCCATAGGCCCGGTCGCCGACATGGGCGAGCCATTTGGCATAGCCGATGACGCCGTCGAACTGGTCGCCGTGCAGCACCAGCAGGCGCCTTCCGTCGGCGGTCTCGTGGATCGTTTCGCGCACCACCTCGATGCCGGCGATGCTGCGGCCGCAGTAATCGCGCAGGAATTCGTCGTGGTTGCCCGGCACATAGACCACGCGAACGCCCTCGTCGACCTTGCGCAGAATCTCTCCTACGACACGGGTCTGCGCCTCGGTCCAGTACCAGCGGCGGCGCAACTGCCAGCCGTCGACGATGTCGCCGACCAGATAGAGCGTGTCGCAGCTGTTGCGCGCCAGGAAGTCGGCCAGCAGCTCCGCCTTGCAGCCGCGGGTGCCCAGATGAACGTCCGAGATGAAGATCGTGCGGTGACGGTGCTGGGGGGCGTGATGGTGGGTGTGGGAAGGCGCCGGAGGCCTTCTGCGGCGTTGTGGGGCCGCTCGTGGGGGCCTGACATAAGCATTCGGGGACCAAGCTGTCTCGGTCATGCGCGGCTCCATGCCGGCGCGCGAATCGTCCGCTGCGCCGTCGCCGCGTGACTAGCCCGCCAGCGCGAATCTTTTGTTGCGGCGCGAAGACAACGGCGTGAAACCCGCTAAGCTCATGAAATGTCCGAGAATTTGTTAGCGGTAACATATTGCGTCGCACAACAAAAGGGCGGCAACCGCTTAAACTTTGTGCAGTCCACAATTTTCCCGCGGAAACTCTACATTTTTGCGACGAAAATATTTCCGGCTCAGGGGATTTTAATGCTTGCTTGCCAGGGGGCTTGGTGCCATATTGTTGCAGCGCGGCATTGCGGACTTCCTCTCTGCGACGCCGCGGCCCTTCCTGGGCGTTTCCTCCCTGAACTTGGCCGCACCTTCGGGAGCGGCCTTTTTTCTTGGTGGAGTTTTGCGGCTATTCCGCCGCCAGCGGACGCTGGCCGGCCGGCCGCAGGGCCTCGGCCCGGACCGCGACCAGCGTCCTGAGCGCCTCCGACAAGCGCGCGCGCAGCCGGGCGAAGCCGTCGCCGCGTTCGATACGCTCTTCGTCGAGATACAGCGTGCGGTTCACTTCGATCTGCAGGGCATGGACGCCTTGTTCGCGCCGCCCGTAGAGATGCGTCGTGTAGCCGCCGGCATAGGGCGCGTTGCGCGCCACCGAAAAGCCGCAGGCCTCGAACGACAGTTCCGCGTGGCGCATCAGCGCGGGAGAGGCCGACGCGCCATAGCGGTCGCCGAGCACGATGTCCGGCATCGCCGTGGCCGACGGCATGGAATGGCAATCCACCACCACCGCCGTGCCGAAGGCTTCCCGGGTCTGCGCGACCAGTCCGGTCAGTGCCGCGTGATACGGCCAGTAGAGGCGCGCCAGCCGTTCCTCGGCGTCCGCCGGCGAAAGCTTGCGATGATAGATATCGGCCCCATCGCGCACGATGCGCGGGATGACGCCCAGCCCCGCGGCGACGCGTGCGCTGCGCGCCTCGACCTCGAGGCGCAGGACGCCGTCGAACATGGCGTCGTCGAGTTCCGTGGCGGCACGGTTCACGTCGATGTAAACGCGCGGAAACAAGGCGGCGATCAGGGGAGCCCCCTGCGCCACCACGTCCTGGAACAACTCGTCGACAAAGGCGTCCTCGGAGCGGCGCAGCGCCAGCGGCGACAGCCATGTCCCGGAGACGAAGTCCGCGGGATAACGCCGACCGGAATGCGGCGAGGCAAAGACGAAGGGAACGGTCTGCTTCGGCGGTTGGGTAATCTGGAATGGTTCGCGAAGCAGGCCCGTCAACACGGGATCTGGCGCATCGCCGGACGGCGTGATTTCCGTGTCGGGGGCCTTGCCCATGCCGGTATTCTGCTCTCTTCTCCGCCGGAAACCCGGAAAGTCGCGGCGCGGCCGTGAATCTCCGAACAGTGGACCACCAACACGGGCTGCCGATCAAGCCGCGTGTTAACTGGCATTTACCCTTTTTCATTTATACGGTTTAGTGCCGTGTGGGCGGAGTGGCGTATGGCACAAATCCTTCTGGTCGAAGACGACGAGTCTCTGCGCAAGTTCCTGGCGCAGGCGCTGGTGCGCGCCGGCCATGACGTCATCGATTACGGCGACGGCGAACAGGCCCATGAATGCCTGCTGGGCCATCGCTTCGATCTGCTGCTCACCGACATCGTCATGCCCGGCATGGACGGAATCGAACTCGCCAAGCGCGCCGCCGCGATGAACGAGGCGATGAAGATCATGTTCATCACCGGCTTCGCCGCCGTCGCGTTGCATCCCGCCTCCAACGCGCCCAAGCAGGCGAAGGTTCTCTCCAAGCCGTTCCATCTGCGCGAGATCGTCGCCGAAGTGGAACGGATGATGGCGGCCTGACACCTCCTTCGCAAAACCGCGTCGAACATTCTTTCGACGACGATCCGCCGCAATCGCGCCGAAGTTGAGGCCCAGCCTTTCCGTGTTCGGCGAGGAGCCGGACTGGGAACCCGTAAAGGGTCCGGCTCCCGCAGGGACGGCCGTCAAACGGCCCGCTCAAACCTGGGGAGGAAACAATGCAAACCGTAGAACATGCCATCGCCATGACGCGGCCGAAGGGCGTGACGCCGCGACGCCTGACGGGATTCGTTTTCGCCGGGCTGCTGCAAGTGGCGCTGATCTTCGCGCTGATTGAAGGGCTCGACATCAAGGTGTGGCCGGAACCGACGCCGACCACGACCGTCGAGTTTGTGAAAAGTCAGGCGACGCCGCGCACGCCGCCGCCGGTGCCGAGCTGGCATGAGCCGACGACGGTCACGCCGGTCATGCCGGCCTTTCAGGTCGACACCGGTCGGCAAGGCCAGGGGATCACCATGGTCCAAGGGCCTGCGGGCGTCTCCTACGACCGGCCGGCCCTGAGCGTTGCTGAAACCCACACGACACCGCCTTATCCGCCGCTGGAGGCGCGGCTTGGTGTCGAAGGGAATGTCTGGCTGCATCTGACGATTTCGCCGGACGGCGTGGTGACGGACGCGACCGTCATACGCTCCAGCGGCGACGAAGGTCTCGACCGCGCCGCGCGGCAATGGATCGTGGCGCATTGGCGCTACCGCCCGGCGCTGCGGGGCGGCGTTCCGGCGGCGGGCGCCAGCGACGTCGAGGTCCAGTTCAGCCTGAAAAACGCAGGCTAGGGCCACGCTTGCCAGTCTTGCCGGGCGGAGGCTATAGAGACGGCCCCGTTCGGCGGGCGCGTAGCTCAGCGGGAGAGCACTACCTTGACATGGTAGGGGTCACAGGTTCGATCCCTGTCGCGCCCACCACTTAATTCAATGATATAATTGAATATTTCAAATTGCAGCCGGAGGGCTTTGAGCGTCGCGGCCAATTCCGGAAGCATACCGGAAGCAAATGGATTGATTTCGCGGACCGCCGCATGGCGCTACGCGCGCCTTGGTCGCACCTCCATCCCCAATCTAATGTGCCCTACCCGTCGCGATGCTCGGTTGAGAGCGAGCACGCGTTTGGTCGCTGGGGAATACGAAGAACGTGTCAATGCCAACGGCCAGTTCTGGGTAAGCAAGAAATATGTCGCTGAACGGCTGAGCATCTCGGGGAAAACAGTTCAGCGGGCGGACTGTGAGCTTCTTCGGTATCGCTATATTCGCATAGCGCGGCGGTTGGGTCAGTCCAATCGATACGAGTTGGTCATAAACTCCGACGATGTAGGAGGCTCACCGTGCTCGAAGCGCTGCCGTTGCCGCGACTCGAATACCTGCTCAGACGCGCGCATGACGGCATCCTGACGCGAGCAGACCTTGACGATGCGCGCTCCGAAGCGGCGCCGATCATTGGGAGGAAACGTTCTGGCGATCCGGCATGACGAGAGAAAGGAGCATGCGCGGCGGTCCCGATTATGGGTAGGGGATCATATCTCTGGACCCTTTTTGCCTTCGGACCCGCATCCCTGCCATGCGGAGTTTTTTCTAGGATCGAAGAATTTGACCTGTTCGGAGACCCGATCTCGGATGGCCATAGAATGGCGAGCCAATCCCGGCAAGGTGTGCCATTTAAAAATCGGCTCGATATCATAACGTTGCAAGGATTAGGCTGAGTCAATGAACGGATCGCGTAAGCCTTTGGGAGAGTGTCTTCCATTCAAAGGTAGATTTATTTTCATCAGCGCAAGGTTCGCTCGGCAGTCAATATCGACGCGGTAAATAAGCGAGGGCAAGCGCAACAACGCGTCCGGCGACATGGTGGCGATGTTGGGATACCGAGTGACGGGGTAGGGGGTGCAAAAGTCTGGTGGATCGAGCGCGGAGACCGGCGCTCATAGGAGAAAAAACGCCGCCAAATTCCGGAAATCTTTTTTTGAGATGCGAACAGCGCGCCGCTCGGCGCGCCTTCGAGGTCGGTGACCAATCTGTCCCCGGGCAATTCGTTACAACACCACGCAACAGCGCAACACATATGTGAGATCAGCCAGCATCGAGACACGGGCTTGAACAGCTTGCGCAAATCCCCTCTACACTGGGCGCTCGCTCGTCCCAGAGGCCCTTGTGCGTGTACGGCCCAAAAAATGCGAACGGCTCCGGACACTGATCGTAGCAGCTCTTTTGACTAAAGAGCCACCAAACGGCGTAGCGAGCTGCACCGACGTAAGCCTGCACAACCTCATAGGACGCAATAAACACCGTGGCATTCACGCAACGTATCGGGGCATAAATAATGTCTTCTTCGAAGAGCCAGCCGGTCAATTCGTAAATCTATTGCATTCGATTGCACCTTGATGTATTTATAATGCAATCGATTGCAAAAATATAGGGGAGGATTGCTATGCGTATTCGATCGACACTTGTCGGCTGTGTATCGTTGTTGGCGCTGTCCAACGCCGTTTGGGCGCAGGATTCTGGGTCGTCCGGCCAAGGGGGTGGTGTAAACACCATCGAGACGGTGGTCGTCACCGCGTCAAAAACTGGGCAGCAATCGCTCCTTTCGACGCCTATGTCGATGCAAGTGCTGACAGGCGCTGACCTGCAGGCGAAGCACATTACCGACGTTCACGACCTGATCACGACTGCGGTGCCCGGGGCCTCGGAAGAAGAGCAGATCGGCGTTTTCATTCGTGACTATGCGCTTCGAGGATCAGGTGCCGGCGGCGGCATCGGAGATCCGATGATCGGATACTATATCGATGATACCGCCTGGTCGGTCCCGAATTCGCAGATGGCCCCCGCGCTTCGCATGATCGATATCGATCGCGTCGAAGTCCTCCGCGGCCCGTACGGAACTTTGTACGGTCAGGGCGCGATGGGCGGCATTATGATCTTCCACACCCGTGATCCGAATCTCGACCACATGACCGTGGACGCGGACGTCAGCGCCGCGGGCATGCAGAACGCCGGCGGTCTGAACTACACGACGGAAGGCGCGATATCGATACCGCTCGTGAAAGGAAGTCTGGCGCTCAGGCTCAGCGGTGGATACGACTACCAAGCGGGGTATGCGAGCGTTTACAGTGGCGCCGCGACTGGAACGCCGCTGGCGCGTCATGCAAACGACGTCAATCAGGAAGACTTCAGGGCGGTTCTTCTGTGGCAGCCCAATGACAAGTTCTCCGCGCGCTTCACGTATTGGACTTTCGGAGGCTACCAGAATTACAGCACGCAGTTGCAGTCCGTCAGACCGGCCGAATTGACCAACTGGGGCAACATCAAAGGATTCGAATACTCACACAGCAATCTCTACAGCGCCACGCTGAAATACGACCTCGGTTGGGCCACGTTGACCAGCGCAAGCTCTTATATTCGTACCGGCGGCGAGGATCTTTATGCTCTTTACCCGACCGTTGGCCTGGATCAGGGCGGTGCCAAGCAGGGGCTCCCATATAGACCCGGTACGTACAACGCCCAGGAGGAATTGCGACTGGCGTCGGCGTCAGACGGTCCTCTCCATTGGGTGGCGGGTATGTTCTACCAGGATGCCAGAAGCAACTACTGGTTCAAAATAGCTGCGTTTGGCTACAATACCCAAACGACGATCAATACGAGGAACTGGTCGACCTACGGCGAAGTCAGCTACGACCTGTTCGGTGGCAAACTGGTTCCGCTCGTCGGGATTCGGTACTTCAGCGACGACCGCACCTTCAGCAGCAACAATGATCCCGGCAGCCCTACGGCGACGATCGTGACTGGGTCGGCCGCGCCGAGAGTCTCGACCTGGCGCGCCAACCTCAGCTACCATCCAAGCGACGACACGACGATATACTTTAATTCCGGCACGGGTTTCCGGAGCCCCATTATGCAATCGGCGGTGCAGGTAGCCGCGCTAAAGGGGGTGGGCATCAACGGGCAGTTGGCGCTAAAGCCGGATTCGGATATCAGCTACGAACTGGGGATCAAGCAACGGCTCGCGGACCTCAATATAGACTATTCGGCCGACGTCTACTGGCTGACGTATAAGAATTTCCAGACAGGCGTGCAGACCCCAACAGTTGCGGCGTTCGCGAACCTTGGTACGGCGAGGACAGAAGGCGCTGATCTCCAACTTAATTGGTATCCTATCGATGGCCTCACGCTAGGCTTCACGGGCAACATCAACAGGTCCGTTTATGGCCAGGTCGATCCCAACGTAGCGGCGGCTTCCGGAGGCACTTTTATCGCCCGCCCGGGTGGGCAGATGCTTAACACGCCCGGCTACAGCGCGCGGTTTGACATTGGATATGTAAAGGATATCGGCGGCGGCTATACCTTCCACACCAATGCGGCTGCCATTCCGATGGCCAAACGCATCAACCAGTATGGCGTCTACAGTGCGGCCTTTACGCTGTACAACGCGTCCGTCGGTGTGAGTCTTGGCAAGTACGATATCGAATTGTTCGGCGAAAATCTCAGTGACGAGCGCGGACCTTACTACATCCGTGTGCTTACGTCGCCGAAGGACATGATGGTCGGACCAAATCCCAGAACGATCGGTATTCGGGCCAGCCTGAATATGGATTGACGAGTGACGAGATTGCTCCCGGCGGTGCCGGGAGCAATCTTCCATTGTCAATCATGCGCTATTCGTTCGGGCTTCTTACTACAAGAACGCGGGAGGGTAGTTGTCAGAGCGCCTCGATGGGATACTGCGATCACATGGGCGGTGGCAACGAGGCCGAGAGATCGTCTGTGATGAAATCGGAATCGATGACGTGATAAAGTGCGCATTTCACTCAGACAACGGCGTGATGGGTGATCGTCCGAAAAACTGAACGGATCATCTATCGCCCCTGCAATAATCGAGCATGAGGGAGAACACTATGTCGTCCACAGTGCGAGGTGGCTCGGATTCTGGTAGCGGGCCCACAGTCCAACGCCGGGCAATTCTGAAAGGTGCGGCGTTCGTGTTGGGCGCAAGCGCGACCGCCCCTGCGCTCGCGGCCACCCATGATGTCTCGGAAGGCGCACCTGCTGTAGCGGATGGAGTTGATTCGATTGTCGCGGGTGCCGGCAGTGCTACTGTGGAAATCGAGTCGGGGAAGATCGCCGGATACATCGCCGGGGGTATCTTCACCTTCAAAGGCGTTCCTTACGGTGCCACGACGGAGGGCCCAAACCGCTTCCTTCCGCCGCGAAAACCGACGCCATGGACCGGGGTCCGAAGTTCTCGGCAATATGGATTCGTCTGTCCGCAGGACAAGGGAACTGGGCGGCAACACGACGAAGAAGCATTTATAACCCAGTGGAATGACAGCATTGAGGGCGAGGACTGCCTCCGCGTCAACGTATGGACGCCGGGGATCAACGACAACAAGAAGCGCCCCGTTATGGTTTGGTTGCACGGCGGTGGGTTCGCCGCGGGATCGGGTAACGACATACTCGCATTCGACGGAGAAAATCTGGCGCGCCGCGGAGATGTGGTCGTCGTTACGCTGAACCATCGCCTCAACGTCCTAGGTTATCTGGATCTCTCCAAATACGGCGAAAAATACGCGCAGTCCGGCAATGTGGGGATGTTGGACATTGTTGCGGCGCTGGAGTGGGTCCGGGACAACATCGCCGTCTTCGGCGGCGATCCCGGACGGGTCTTGGTTTTTGGGCAATCGGGCGGCGGTGCCAAGGCCAGCATCCTGATGGCCATGCCTTCCGCCAAGGGGCTGTTTCACCGGGCTGTTGTGGAAAGCGGCTCATTCTTGTTCTGCAACACACAGGCCAAGTCGCGGCGATTGACGGACCTATTTCTCGCCGAACTGGGATTGAGCGCAGCCACTGTTGACCGGCTTCAGACGCTACCTTACGCCGAATTGCGCCGAGCAAGCGAAGCCGTTTTGCGTGTTGTAAATCCTCCGATGGGCGACACCTTCGATATTCGCAAGCTCGCTACCAACTTCGACTTTACTCCCGTCGTTGATGGCAAAGTCCTGCCGGAGGCCCCATTCAAGAACAAGGGGCCGTTGATCACGGCCGATGTGCCAATGATCGTCGGCACGACCCTGAATGAGTTCACTACGGGCATAAATCACCCGGAGTACGAATTCATGACTGACGCCGAACTCGAAGCCAAAACCGAGGCGTTCTATCCTGGTCACGCCAAGAGCATCATCGCGGCCTTCCGCCGGCGCACACCTGGTGCCAAACCATTTGACTTGTGGTCGCGGATCGCGAGCGCCCAAGTGCGCCAGAGCGCCGTCAACGAAGTCGCGGCCAAGGCGGCACTGGGCAAAGCTCCAGCTTACTTGTACTGGTTCACGTGGCAGACACCGATCTTGGACGGTCGGCCTCGCGCGTTCCATACCTCTGAAATCCCATTCGTCTTCTACAACACCGACTATTGCAGCCACATGACGGGTGGCGGATCGAAGGCGCGCGCTCTGAGCAACAAGATGGCGGATGCCTGGGTTCAGTTTGCCCGCACGGGGGACCCCAATCATCCGGGAATTCCCACTTGGACGCCGTTCTCCGCAAAGGCGGTTCCCACGATGATCTTCGACAACGACGTCACGCTCGCTCTCGATCCAGATGGGACGGAACGAGCGAGCATACCCGAACTCCGTCTGTGACCGCTATTTGGCACGACTTGCCAACCAATAGGTCATGTCCGTAGCGGGGTTTTAGGGGCGTGTTGAAGCGAGGAGTTTCCACCGATACGGACATTTACGCCGGCGTGAGATTGGCAGATCCGTCCACAATGATGCATCCGGCAGGAGCAGCAATGACGGATCGCGGAGCAAAGACTTCGTTTTTCGATCAGTTCGCACTGGGCCCTGAGTATAAGCGCGTCTACAGGCGCGTAGCGGAACCTTCGCACCCCCTGTCCATTCAACTGGTCGCGTTTTGGCGCGAGAAAGAGAAGGATGGCGGCCTCGTAGTTGGAAGGGATGTCCCGTCGAGAGCGATTTCGGGCATCTTGCGCAACCTGATCATCTACGAGCCACTTGCGGAAAGCGCGGATTTTCGGGTGCGGCACGCCGGCACGGCATATCTTGCGCACTATGGAAAGGACGTGACGGGTATGTTGATGTCGGACTTATTTGACGATGACGTACTCAGCCACAACTTTATGATTGCAGAGGAAGTCATCCACACCAATATCGTGGAGATCTTTGACGCAAACCTTAGTCAGTTTGGGGTCGCGCGGCGCCATTACGAGGTTGTGCTGTTACCCGTCTTGACACCAGACCGGGCCGGCAAGTGGCTACTTTGCGGTCTCTTCCAGTTCGACTGAGTTGCTCGCCATCGGCACCGTTTAGTGCCTGTATCTCCTTTGAAAGATGCCACGGTTTCGTCCGGTCGCCGCGCGGGTGACAAAGCTGTGTACGCAAAAGCCGGCAGAGTATCCCTGGCCGGTAATCGGTCCAAATTCGCAGTTCAGATTCGTGGCAAGCAGCTTACCGAGGAAGCGTGGCAAAAGGGACCGGGGTGCACTGCGCCCCGGTCCGTCAATTCCAGGACTACGTCCTTGCAGCTCTATCTGAGCATGGCGAGATTTATCACGTCCGCCATCGCTTCGTAGCCTTTGTCGCTCATATGAACATGGTCTCCGCCATCATATTCTTTTCTCAGCTGCTCAGGATGCTGCGGATCCCTTGTCACGCGGTCGAAATCGACCACGCCATCGAAGGCGCCACTTGTCCGGATCCACTTGTTCACTTCCTCACGTACGGCCTCCTTTTGAGGGGTGTAGGCTGGAGAGCCTCCGAAAGCCGTCATCGTTGCTCCGATAATCTTGAGACCTTTCTCGTGGGCCCGGGCAATAAGCTGGCGATAGCCCTGAATGATCTCGTCGGCTGGAATAAGGTCGGGTCGCGAGAAGCCCGGAATTAATCCGCCAGAGAATCCAATATCATTGATTCCCTCCAGCAGGATCACGGCCGAGGCGCCGGGAATCGCGAGAGCGTCGCGATCAAACCTCGTCAGAGCGCTGTCACCGGCGCCGTTTGCTAGGACTTGGTTACCCCCAATTCCTTCATTAATGACCGAGAGAGGGAGCTTCGCTTTGGCGATCCGTCTGGCGAGGTAATCCGGCCAGCGGCGATTCTCGTCCTGGGTGGAGTGGTAACCGTCCGTAATGGAATCTCCGAAGGCGACGACTGTTCTTGCAGGAGCTTTGTCCGCAACGTCCACTTCGCTCAAGAAGGCGCGTGCAAAGAACTTGTTGCCGCTTTTTACTTCAACCATTTCAAATGGCGCAGGGTCGGGCAGGGTGTCTGCCATCGTATAGTCGCCCGGGCCCGAGGCGTAACTTTGCTGCAGGCCCAGGACATGTTCGGTTGTAATCGGCGTGGAATCCGGAAGATAGGCGTTGATCTCAAGCGTTGCGCCATTGGGAACTTTCAGCGCCACCGGATCGGAGACGATCGGCGCGCCCGGAGGCACGTTTGCCGACGCAACACCGCCGAATGTCAGGGGAATGCGATGCATGCTGGTTACGCCAGGTGGCTGGTAGCCCACGGATGCCGCACCTATATGCAGCACGGTTGAGCCGTACTCATTTGAAAACCTGACGCGTAGCTCGGCGCCGCCGCGGCTGATTGTGACGACCTGACGAATAGTCTGATTTGCAAGCGTCGTGATTGTCGGTGCGATTACCGAAGTAGGGAAGCTATGGGAGTTCATCGGACTGGCGGCCCAGCTCGCATACCAGGACATTTTTGCACGTTGCGGAACGCCGGCCCGGGCCTTCGCCATTGCGGGCGTAAGTGCGAAGAAGGTTAAGGCCGATAGGGCGATTACAGCTATTTTCCTCCAAGACACTTGTTTCATGATTTGTATCTCCGGTGTCACGATCGCTGAAGGTAGTGCAAACGATTGTAATAAGTCAATTATGGTAGATTACGACGGTGCCGTTACTGACTGAGCGCGTAGTGGAGCTTTACGACCGGGATGACCAATCTATGGATTCAAAGCGCCACAATGGAGGCATGTTATCCATTGATCTGTTTCGGGGGACACGAAGTTTTGATCGTAAATTCGACTTGGCTTTTGTGCGCGAGGTCCATAGCCGCGACAGACGCCCATTGCATATCGCGGCGCAGCATTGGCGTAATGCCTAACCTTGGCGCGCCGATGCCGGTAACGCATTTGTAAGTCGCAACAGTTCCCCGCTTCCGGGGGTGCCCCAGGTTTATCGATACGCGTACTTACATAACGCTTTCCTCCGGCATGAATTTATGCAATCGTTTGTTTCAGGCCGAAACCTATCGTTCCGGCCGTAGTTCACACGATCTGTGTCAAAGAGAAGCCCGACGACTGAGTGTGCTCCACCTGTCGGAAGGGATAAAGAGGGAGGCATTTCATGCGACCTATGCAAGCAGGTGTGATGCGATATTTTCGTATCCCATATGGTCGATTTCTTGCGGGCCTGTTGCTGATGACGGCTGGTGCCGCTTACGCCCAAACGCCAACGCCGCCCAAGCCGCTCGTTGTGGACGCTGATGGAACGGTACATGTCCCCGCGATGTCCGTTCCCATGTCGGAGTTCTTGAGCCCTGCGGGCAAGAAGTATGTGACAGAGCATCTCCACCAGATGGGAAATCCGAAAGTGCTGGTCCAAAAGAATGGCGTACCGCTGTTCTTGGCTGGCTATTTGTCGCGGCTGGAGACCCTGTATCCGGTTGAACGCCAGGACACGACCATCGGTGGCGTTCATGCGTATGTCTATACGCCAAAGGGCGGTATCTCGCCCACGAACCGAACGCGTGTTCTGATCAATTTGCACGGCGGCGGGTTCCAGGAGTGTTGGCCGGGTTGCGCCGAGATTGAATCCATTCCGATCGCCGCGCTTGGGCAAATCAAAGTCATAACCCTCGACTACCGCCAGGCGCCGAAATATCGCTTTCCTGCGGCAAGCGAGGACGTCGCGGCCGCGTACAAAGCGCTGCTAAAGACATATCGCCCGCAGGATATCGGCATATATGGCTGTTCCGCCGGTGGCATGCTCACGGGAGAGGCGATGGCATGGTTCGAAAAGCATGGCCTCCCCATGCCGGGCGCGATTGGCATCTTCTGCGCGGGCCTCGCGCCGCCTGACCACGGATTCGGCGGTGATGCCAATTACATGTCGGCGCCGATCGGCGAAGCCACAATGATGTTCGCCGCGCCGCCGGAACCATCACACGGCGGGAAGAAGCATCAATCCGAGCTGCAGTATTTCGAAGGCGCCGACCTGTACGGTCCACTCGTGTCGCCGGCTGTTTCGTTGCCGGTGCTCGCAAAATTCCCGCCCACGCTGGTCATCACGGGAACGCGGGATTTCGCGATGAGCTCCGCAGTTTACACGCATTCCCGTCTCGTGAAGGCTGGGGCCGATGCGGAACTTCATGTCTGGGAAGGGTTGTTCCACGGTTTCTTCTACAATCCGGATGTCCCCGAATCGCAAGACTGTTACAACGTCATCGTCAATTTCTTCAATCGCCATCTAGGCAGACATTGATTCGCGTAAAACTCGGCGTCACCAGGTCAGCTATGATGACATGGTGGCGCCGAGCAATTGAAACTCGAACCCGGATGTGTTTGCCGCCGCCGGTATCGAGCGAGCGCGGTGGTGCTGCGCTTTGCGCAGAACTGCCGCATATACAACAATAAAGTCATGGCAAACATGAGATATGAGCGTGGACCATCTTGCCGTGGTTGCCGGCGTCCGCCCTTTTAGAATATGGCAAAAGGATGTAACTGTTTGCAGCATTCCTTCGCCGGATTTCCCAAATGCCTAGCGATCACAGCGATAACCCGCCAACGATGGCAGACATTGCTCGGCTTGCTGGCGTCCATACGTCCACGGTGTCCCGGGCATTGGCGGGAAGCCCCCTTGTGGCAAAGGACGTCCGCGAGAAGATTCTGAAGATTGCCCGTGGCCGGGGTTATCAAGTGAATTTAGCGGCGCGGAGCCTGCGCCTCAGGCGAACGCAGATCATCAGCGTTGTGATCCCGCTGGGTCACGAGGCCACCCAGCCACTGACAGATCCTTTCTTTATGCAGATGCTTGGACACCTGGCGGATGAGATTACGCAGCGGGGGTATGGCATCTTTCTGCAGAAGGTCTTGCCGCCGATGGAGCATTGGTTGACGGATTTGATCAATTCAAAGCGATCGGACGGCATCATCGTTATTGGGCAGAGCACGGAACATAAGGCGCTTCAGTCGGTCGCAAAAGAATATAAGCCCCTTGTAGTGTGGGGTGGGCAAATCAATCACCAGTCATACTGCACTGTAGGTTCCGATAACATTGGTGGTGCTCGTCTTGCCACCGAACATCTCCTCAATCTTGGACGCAAAAGAATCGTCTTTTTTGGCGACACCAAAGTTCCGGAAATTAAGCTTCGCTATCAAGGTTACATGCGCGCACTCGAGGGTGCGCCCAAGGGAACTGCCCCGAGTCATAACATCCCGACTCATATGACCTCGGACATGGCCTACGCTGCGATGCAGGCCTTTCTGGCGGAACGCGGACGCTTTGATGCGGTGGTTGGCGCAACGGACGTCATTGCCATTAGCGCGATCCGGGCCATCGTTGCCGCGGGCATGAGGGTTCCAGAAGATGTCTCTGTCGTGGGATATGACGATCTGGCGCTGGCCGCCCAGACGAACCCACCGCTGACAACAGTGCGTCAGGATATCGAAAAGGGCGCCGAGCACCTTTTAGATCTGCTGTTTCGGCGTTTGGACGGCGAAGATACAGAATCAATCACCATGGCGCCGGAACTCATTATCCGCGAATCTTGTAGGCGACCAGACAAACGCCAAGCATAAAGTAATGCCGGCGTAAAATATTAGCCGGCTGCTATGGAATACTCCGTGTTGTCGAGGCTCTTTAGACGTTTCTCGGCTGGATTGACGATCAAGTTCGCGAGCAAACTTACAAGAAGCAGGAACGAGAAACCTGTTGCCAGTGCAAATCCATACTTGGCGGAACCGAACGCGTCGCTAACCGCGCCCATGGCAAGCGGCCCAAGCGCCGCGGCAATCGCCGTAAAGAAGAGAATAACGCCGGCCGCCGCGCCGTGCTCCGATTTTGGAAAGCAGCTGATGCCTTTGGAATTGAGCGTGGGATAGATCATTGACATGAACAACCCGGACAAAGGCAGCAAAAAAGCTCCAATGTCTCTTCCGAAGATTAGGGACCCGAAGAAGCACGCGAAAATCGCCATGGCGAACAGCGCCATGATCCAAGCCCAAGAGAACCGCTCAAGCAGCCATGCGCCGAAAAAACGCCCCGCTGCGCGGAGAACAAAGAATATAGTGAGGGCGTAGACCGGCAGCCACGTCATCGTGCCTTTGTATCCAGCCAAGTATGTCGGCATCCATACATAAATCGCCACTTCGACCGCTACATACAGCATGATCATTGTCGAAAAGGCGAGCGCGTAGGGATTGCGGGCGACTTTAAGTGTATGGGAAAGTGTCGCCGGCGCGTCGGCCGCCTTCTGTGCGACCGGGTAACGTACCGATAAGGACAAGAGGATCAGTAACCCGCATATCGCGGCGGCAATGACATACAGCCATTTCCAAGACATGCCTTCGTCGAGCAGGGTAGCAACTATGGCGGGCCCGATAATCGAGCCTATCGCGAAAAAACCTTCCAATGTATTCATCCGCGCCGAGTGCTCCGCCGTCGACTTGGAAATGTCTCCAATAAGCGCAAGCGCACCCGTTTTGAAGATGCTGATCCCTATCCCTGACACTGCCAAGAGGCCGACAAAAAACAGGAATGAGTTGCCGAAGGCGAACAACATCGAACTTAACCCGTATAGGATCAGCCCGACGATAATCGTGCGCTGACGGCCAAATCTGTCGGCCATGAACCCCAGCAGTATGGCGCCCACGGCTATGGCTCCCATCGGAACATAATGAAACGTTCCTGCCGCGGTCATCGTTAAGTGGAACTCTTTTATGATGGTGGGGATGACGCTGCCAACTGCGTCACTCGTCATCGCGAACATCATGAACATCAGGTAGGTCAGCCATCTGATGAGGCTCGCATTGCGTGAGTCAAATGCGACCGATCGACCGTTCATGGCGTCCCTCATAGAAATCCCTTTACTTCTTTTTGCAATCGATTGTATATTAGTTGTGATGAGAAACCAAGTCCAGCTTATTACCTATGTGGATCGCCTCGGCGGCCATACGCTGAAGGACCTCAATAGACTTATCACGGGTCCATTGAAGGGTGTTTTTGGCGGCATTCATATCCTGCCTTTTTTTTTGCCGATTGACGGAGTCGACGCCGGCTTCGACCCGATTGATCATACGCAGGTAGATCCAAGGGTCGGCGATTGGAGTGACATAAAAAAAATCGCCGGCACAGTCGACGTCGTAGCCGACCTCATTGTAAATCATATGTCGGTCAACTCGCCCCAATTTCAGGATTACCTGCAACGCGGCGCGTCGTCACCGTACAGCAAGCTGTTTCTCACCGTCGATGACGTGTTTCCCTCTGGTGCAACGCCATCCGAACTTTCGTCGATCTATCGGCCGCGCCCGGGTCTGCCTTTTACAAAAATAACACTACGGTCGGGCGAGGAGCGCACCTTCTGGACCACGTTCACGCCGCAGCAAATTGACATCAATGTGCTTCGCCCCGAGGGGCTGGCGTATCTGGAGAGTATTCTACGCCGCTTCCAGGAAACCGGCGTCCATATGATACGTCTCGACGCAGTTGGCTACGCGGTGAAGCGCGCCGGGACGAGCTGCTTCATGCTGCCGGAAACATACGACTTCATTGCCAATATGATGCACCGCGCCCGAGATTTCGGCATGGATGTGCTCGTCGAAATCCATTCCCATTATCGTGACCAAATAGAAATCGCGCGGCACGTCGATTGGGTTTATGACTTTGCGCTGCCTCCTTTGATTTTGCATGCCTTCGCCTTTAGGACGGCCGAGCATCTGAACGAATGGCTGCAAATCAGGCCGAAAAATGCGTTGACCGTCCTCGATACCCATGACGGCGTCGGCATCATCGATATCGGCGCCGACATAACGGACAGTGTCGGTCGGCCTGGCTTGGTACCGCCTGAAGAGTTGGATGAACTCGTCAACATAATCCACCGCAACACCAATGGCGATAGCATCGGGGCTACGGGCGCGGCGGCATCCAATCTCGACTTGTATCAGATCAACACTACCTTTTTCGACGCGATGGGGCGCGACGAAGCGCGATACCTGTTAGCGCGCGCCGTGCAATTCTTTTTACCGGGAATTCCGCAGCTGTATTACGTCGGCCTGTTTGCCGGCCGGAACGACACGGCTCTTTTAGCGCGCACGGGTGTCGGTCGGGACATAAATCGTCACTATTATTCCTACGAAGAAATAGAACAGGAACTTGAACGGCCGCTCGTCAAGCGGCTTCTCGAGTTGATCCATCTCCGCAACAATCATGATGCCTTTACTGGGCAATTTGAAGCAAGACTAGAATCTGCCGAGAGCCTGACCTTGAAATGGTCCAAGGCAGAGGCGTGGGCTCAACTAACTGTCAACTTTGCATCGGGGCAAGGCGAGCTGCAATACACGGACGGATCACAGATACAGAAGCTGGGTATCGCAAGACATGACGCCGGTTTGGAATCTGATCTCACAGCAAGTTCTAGAGACGCCTCGGCACGCGTTGCGACGTAGACAAATTTATAGGGCTGGAAGGTAACGATGGCTGTTCCGCGATTTGCTGCCATTGAGGCCGGAGGAACAAAGTTCGTCTGTGCAACTGGTACCTCTCCCGCTGACATAAGTGATCTGACCCGAATTCCAACCACCACGCCGGCCGAGACTGTTAGCAAGGTCGTCGCATATTTCAACAAGGTGAAGGAGAAGGGCGGCCCTCTGAACGCAATTGGCATCGCAAGTTTCGGTCCCGTGGAACTCGACGATTCCTCGTCTCGTTGGGGTTCCATTCTGTCGACGCCAAAACCGGGCTGGAGCGATTTCAACCTGGCGGCGGCAATATCTTCCGCTCTGGAAACCCCAGTGGGCTTTGACACCGATGTGAATGGTGCCGCGCTGGCGGAATATCGTTGGGGCGCCGCTAAAGGCTGCGATGTGTCTACCTACGTGACTGTAGGCACCGGGATTGGCGGCGGCACGGTTATCAACGGTCGTCCGATACACGGCCTTCGCCATCCTGAAATAGGTCACATCCTGCCCCCGCGCCATCCCGCAGATGTTGCATTTGCAGGGGTCTGTCCATTTCACGGTGCTTGTATCGAAGGTCTCGCCAGCGGTCCGGCAATTCAAGAACGATGGGGAATGTCGCTGTCCGACATGCCCACGGATCACGAAGCCCATGACATCATCGCGTGGTACTTAGGGCACTTGGCCCTAGTCCTGCATGCCGTCATATCGCCGCGGCGAATTATCTTCGGCGGCGGCGTTACCGATACACCGGGTCTCCTAGATCGCATCAGAGGGAAGGTGCGTGAGCTGGCGGGCGGCTATTTCGGACCTGGCGATCTGATTGATGCAGTCATCACTGCGCCCAGTCTCGGAGAACGCGCTGGCATACTTGGCGCAATGATCTTGGGGGAAAATGCGTGGCTGAACCACAGCCAAAAGTCCAAATCACAACGAGAAGGGAGAGAACGTGCCTAGCAACAGACGACAAATTCTAAGCGGCGCGGCAATGATGTTGCCGCTTGTGGCCAGCCCAGCTCGGGCCGAGACGACATGCGAAAGGATATCGCCTCGATCTTTTCCCATTCCAAGCACCGCAAGTCCGGAGCTCCAGGCCCAGATTGCAACACCCGTGGGCTCCCAATGGCGTTTGAAGCCTGCTTCAAAAAAGGTCTGGCACGAAATCGTCAATACCAGCACGGCCATAATCGAGAAAAGAATCGCGGATTGGCCGCAGAAATACCGTGTGACGGTCCGGGAAGACCATATTGGTGGCGTTCGCGTGTACTGGGTCCTGCCCGACGTCATCCCGCAAAGCAATCGCGAACGTCTTCTCGTGAATTTTCATGGTGGCGCTTACGTCTTTGCGCCTGGTCGTTCCTGTTTGGAAGACGCGATTTTGATGGCGAGTCGGGGCTTTCGCGTCGTTACCGTCGACTACAGGATGGCGCCAGACTTTCCCTATCCCGCCGCAATAGATGACGCCGAGACAGTTTGGCGGAATTTCGTCGGGAAGATTGATCCGCGGCGCCTGGGCGTCTTCGGAACGTCGACCGGCGGCGGCATGACATTGGCGCTCGTTCACCGTGCCAAGCGAAAGAATTTACCTCTCCCGGGCGCTATCTGGGCCGGAACGCCGTGGTCGGATCTGACCGAGACGGGTGACAGCTACTTCACCAATCAATACGTGGACGATGCACTGGTGTCCTATAAGGGGATTCTGGAGGCGGCTGCTAAAGCCTATGCCGGCGGGCACGATATGCGTGAACCGGAGTTGTCGCCGGTCTATGGCGACTTCTCATATTTTCCTCCGACGATATTGACGACCGGCACGCGAGATCTGTTTCTGTCTAATACCGTCCGCGTGCACCGCAAGCTGCGGGACGCAGGTATACCAGCCGAACTAACGGTGATTGAAGCGCTTTCCCACGCCCAATTTGTGGCACTGCCGAATTCTCCTGAATCACATCAAGTCTACGGCGACGCGGTGAACTTCTTTTCGCGGACATTGGCTGCGTGAATTCTGCACGCGCCGCTGCCATCTTCTGGATGGCGGCGGCGTGCGCGGGTCTAAGCTTCGGCCGCACGCGCCGTTAATTCGGATAGCGCGATAATTTGCGCAGTTGCTCCAGCTCTGTGGCGGCGTCGACGGCGCGCTTGGTAAGTTTTGTCATTTGATACCCCGCATCCGCCGAAAATCCGGAAGCATATCGGAAGCAAACGGAAGCAACTCGGCGGAGCCTCAAGATACGACCTGAACGATGGAAAATGAAAATAAGTCAGTGAAATCAATCTAAAATGAACGTTGAGCTATTTTGCGGAACCATGCGGAACGAGCGATTTTTCACCTTGACATGGTAGGGGTCACAGGTTCGATCAATGTCGCGCCCACCAGCCTTCGCTCGCAAAGAGAGTGAAGGCTGGTGGGCGAAGGCGGAGCGGCGCCGTGCCGTCTCGTCAGTGCACGTCGACGGTGCGGTCGCCCTCGTAATGCATGATGTGGTAATAGCCCTGCCAGCCCACCGTCAGCACGGGCGGCGGCAAGGTGGTCTCGGGATCGTCGATATAGCGGATGAAGTCCTCGACCAGCGCGCGGGTGTGGTGGATGCCGTCGAGCCATTCGCCGCGATACCAGTTCTTCCACTTGCCGTACTCGGCCTTCGCTTCCATGGCGTGGATTTCGTCGAAGTCCTTCAGCGTCGCTTCGGCTTCGGCGCGCGCCTTGGCCTTGTCGCCGCTGCGGTAATCCTGCACCGCCTTCGACACCAGATAGAGGATGTGGTTGCTGTCGCGGTTGATGGCGATCATGGTCAGCATCTCGGCTTCGTAATAAGGCCGGCGCGCGGGCTCTACCGAGGCTTCGGCGGCCAATGCATCCTTCCACACCGCGTCCCAGCGCGGCTGCGCCTCGCCGCACAGCTTGAGCTCGCGCTTGATCGTCTCGGGCGCCCATTCCGGTCCGTAGTGCAGGAAGAAGCCCTTGTCGTCGCCGATGCCGAGGATATGCGCCGGCGTCCATTTCGGATCCTGGCTGGGCAGGTGGTACCAGGGCGGGCTGATCATCGTCATCAGCAGCAGCTGCTGCGCTTCGCTGTGATAGATCTGATCGCCGTATTCGTCGCCCGCGCCGTGCTGACCGGCGGGGATGATGGCGGGCGCCTTGAAGTATTCCTCATAGGCCTTGGCCACCGGGTCCGCGGCCTTGGCGCCGAATTCGTAGGCAGCCCAGTCCTTGTAATACTGGTCGGCGCCGCCCGCGGCCGGCACGCCGCCCCACGCCACATCCATCACCGCTTTCGCCGTCATGGCCACGGGGCGGATGTCGCTGGTGTTGACCAGGAAATATCCGGTGGCGCCCGCTTTGATGTAACGGCCCATCTCCGAATAGATGCGACGAACCGGCACCATCTCGGACAGCTGGTTGGCGCGGCCGTCCAGCATCGCCACGTGATAATAGGCGCCTTCGCCCTTGGCGATCTCGCCCTTGTCCTGCAGGTAACCGTCGCCGCCATCGGCCCAGACATGGATGACGCCGGGCGGAATGGTGACCAGGCCTTCATGCACCAGCCGCGCGCCTTCCTGCCAGAAATCGGTGACGAACTGCGCGTCGGGATGGACCGCGCGCACGATCTTGATCTGCGTGGCGATCGCTTTGCTGATCAGCATGCCGAGCCGTTTGTCGTTGCCGACGACGCTGGGGTCCATGGTGGCGTAGGAGGTATCCGACAAGCCGCGCAGCCCGACCGACCAGAGGATTTCCTGATGCGGATCGTAGGATGCCACCGCGTCCTTCCAGGCGCGTTCGAGAATTTCCGGATGCGTGGAATAATTGTACGGCACGCCCTCGGGCCAGCGCGCCACGTTGACGCCCAGCGGCATGGCATGATGCTGCGTCATGATCAGGCCGCGCTCGCCGACCAGCTTGACCTGCGGATCGGTGGGGAAGATCCAGGTACCCGGCACGATCATGTTGCCCTTCAGGCGCAGGACGGTCTCGTAGATCTTGTTCATCACCTTGAGCGAGATGCCGGAGTGATCGGTCTTCTCGCCCGGCGCCCAGCCGGTTAGCAGGTCTTCGTCGTTGATGAAGAAGCCGCGATATTTGAACAGCGGCGGCGGGAAGACTTTCGAGAGCGAGGCGGAGAGCGCGATGGCACTGCGCTTCGCCGGCTGCTTGTCGGTCCAGTAATACATCGGATCGACGCCGAGATAATCCTGCGAGAACTGGTAGATCGCGTACATCGTGCCGCGCATGTCGGGACCGCTGAGCACCACCGCGTGACCGCCCGCCGTCTTCTGCACGGAGATCGAGAAGCTTTCGGGCGCGGTGGCGCCGGCCGGGCGCATGCTCGCCGGGATTTCCGACTCTTCGCCGATCATGATGGTCAGCGGGCCGGCGTCGGCGGCGTTGGTGACGATGCGCGGCTGGACGCCGAACACTTTCGTCAGATCGCTCTGCAGATCCTCCGCCGCCAAGCGGACGGGCCCGTTCTCGTGCGGATTTTCCAGGATCGTGACCTTGGCGGTGACGGCGACGCTTCCCACCTCCGCGGCGAGCGCCGCCGTTCCGAAGCCGATGCTCAGCACTGCGGCTGCCAGCGTGGTCGCGATCGTTTGTCGTGCTGCGCTCATGGTTTTCTCGCCCTGTCTTGTGAGTTTTTCCCGCACCGTGGCGCAGACCTGAAGAGGCGCCCGGCCGATGTTTGTTTTGTCGAAGACCAAGTTCCGCATGGGAGCGGTACCAAGTCAAGCGCGGCCCACCGAATTGTGATTGGCCGTCCGCGAGGCGGTCAGGGCGTGATGCCGAGACGCAGGCGCGCCTCTTCAAGAGGCAGAGGCGACATCGGCCAGAAATCCCAGTTGTCCGACAGGTCGGTGTTGACCCGGCTGCCGCGCTCGATGGCGCGGATGAATTTCTCGGCATTGTCGTCGCGCGCCAGCGCGCCGGTGATGCGGGGCTGCGAGACCGGCAGCAGATTGACGCCGGCGACCCACAGCAGCGCCACCAGCAGGATCATGGTGAAAGGATTGGTGCGCTTGAAGCCGGCGGTGAAACCGCCGACCAGAAGTTCCTCTTCGGGCGCCGTTCCATACCCCGAGAGCACGTGCACCATGTCGTGATAGGCGCCGCTGATGGGGAAGCCGCCGCGCTCGCCGGGGAAGGCGAAGCCGTGCGAACGGCAGTGAACGAAATAAGCGTGACCCAGCGTATCCGCCGGCAACCGCTCGAGGGCGGTGAAACGTTCGGCCAGCGCCTTGTCTTCCACCAGGCCGCGCTGGCCGAGAATGGCGGCGGCCGCGCCGAGGATGCCGCCATGATGGCGGTAGGCGTCCTTGACCATGTCGGCGACATGCGAGCGGCGCAGGAAGTCGAGGCGGCACAACAGCATCTCGCGCTCGACCAGCAGCCGCACCGTGCGCAGGGCGGGCGTGGTGACGCCGAGCGCCGAGGCGCAGGCTTCCAGCCGTGCGAAGGCGGCCGGGTCTGGTTCGCCATCGGCCAGCACGCCGACGATGAGCGCGCCGGCCAGCTGGTCGGCAAGACCGGGCGTGGTGATCTTCCGCGCCAGTTCGTCCGGGGCGATGGGCGCAAGCGTGTCGACGTTCACGTCGGTCGCCATCAGCACCCGCTGGGCGGCGCCCATCATGGCGCGCACGGCCGGGGTGAGAGGTCCGTCTCCGGCAGTGACGCCGCGCATGGCCCGCAGACAGGTCAGGGTTTCGTCGCCCCGCGGATGGATCAATCGCATGACATGTTCCTTTGACGGCTCGGGCGCGCTGTGCCGAAAGCTGACGAGGGCGGTCAAACTACGGAGCGCCGCCGCGCC
>VFSW01000355.1_pt1 | contig 65717 bp, 39 predicted proteins | sample 5358111 | NCBI WGS metagenome assembly VFSW01 (sample SAMN11554181, study PRJNA540505) | mine drainage metagenome | isolation source: sediment from site ElyBrook_90M | place: USA: Ely Copper Mine, Vershire, VT | collected 2017
CCTGGCAAGAACCCTTTTTATAAAAAGTGCCCGTAAAACATCATGCCCTTCAGGCCTGATTCTTACCCACATCTTTAAATGTGGGTAAGAATCAGGCCTGAAGGGCATGGGAAGGATGTCAAAAAGATATGCTATACTTGTTAGTAGCATTACACAAGTTTTTCGATTGCAAATCCCATTGAATCCAGGGGGTTGACCCATGTCATATACATTCGCTGAACTCTACGCTCCTACCCTCAAAGAGGTTTTTCTCACAGAGGCCCGTAAACAAATCGCACAAGGGAGCGATAGCCTGACCTGTGCTGATGCCTATGCAGAGCAGGGTAAACCAGAGTTTGCTCTGGCCTACCTGCTCCTTACCGATGTCACAGACGAAGTCAAACGCAACATTTTCGCCCGCTCCTATGAGCAACGTGCGCACTACTGCGAAGAAAAAGCTGATACGTTTGACCGGCAGTTCCATCGCCCTTTCCCGCTGATCAAGCTGGAAGCGCAAAAAGATCGTATGGCGGCCCAGCAGGTTCGTCAGGGACGCCGCATACGGCGTGAAACAAAGGCGTTGCCCGTCAACTAAAAAGACGTGTGCCAGTAATCTACCCTACGGGCACGCGACAACGCAACCCAACGAGCAGGCACGACGCGCAAACCCACAACGCTACTGCCCTGCAAATAGAATATTGATAGAAACACTTTCTTTTGTAGAACGTATTACTAAGAGGGATGCTCTTGTGTTCTCTTTGCATGATGCAATTGTTTGTGGGAGAGTACTCATGCGGTATTGTCTTAATCCCGGAAACCCGCACAAACTGGTGGACTTACCAGCCACCCCATCATCTACTTTTGCGCTGTTAGCTAGCGAGCGGGAACAAAGCGTCACAGAAGAACTAGCAACCTGCCGCTATTGCAAATATGTATTGGAAGGCGCACTACTCGGTGATTGCCGGGTGACTCGCTGGCTCGGTTCTGGCACGTTTGGCGATGTCTACGAAGCGGAACAATTGCCCCCGCTACGACGGCGCGTTGCCATCAAGGTGATGTCACTTGAGCATGTCGTCGATGGCAAAACCAGCGAGATTTTTGCACGCGAGGTCAGTGTGGTCGCGACCCTCGATCACCCACATATTATGCCCGTCTTACGAGTTGGCACACTCCCCGATGGACGCCCTTATCTGGTCATGAAGTTCGCCGCACATGGCTCCCTCCAAAAATTTTGTCGTCCACTTCAGTCCTTTACTTCTTTTGCCGCTTCTGCTTCTCACACGCATACGCCTCCACAGGCTATGCGCGGCAAACCAACGGTGCCCTTGCCCATTCCTACTCCAGAAGAAATCGCCCAATACCGTAGCACACAAGCACTTCAGATAGAACAACATGCCCATGCCCCCACTTCTGCCATGTCACAGCGTGAAAGATCACAGACAGGCGCACTCCTCACTACCGAACCACACGCCCCAGCCCGTAATTTACCTGCCGCTGCTAGAGAGACATACGAGATACTGACCGCACAACAGCTTCTTCCTTATCTTGAAAATGCAGCACAAGCACTTCAATATGCTCATGAGCATGATATTATTCATCTGGATGTTAAACCCGCCAATCTCCTGCTCGATGCCGAAGATCGTGTCATGCTGGCAGACTTTGGCGTCTCTACCCTCCTCGAAGGCTATACCCATGCTTCCCTGCGTGGCTATGTCGGCACACCGCTCTATACTGCCCCTGAACAATGGCTTGAACAACCACGTGCTGCTAGCGACCAATATGCCCTGGCCGTCACTTGCTATCAATTGCTCACCGGGCGCGTACCTTTTATAGGCAACCTCTACTCAATTATGCATGGGCATATTCAGGAAGTTCCTCCTCCTCTTCGCTCATTTCAAGCACAAATCCCAACTGAGGTTGAGGATGTCATCTTGCGTGCCCTTGCCAAAGACCCTGCCGCGCGCTACCCAGATATACGCACGTTTGCACAGGCATATCGCGCTGCCGTTGAGCAGGCCGCATACGCCACCTATCTCGCCACCTCCGATGATCTACTTTCTGCAACTCACATACCTACAACTGAAAAGCCAGACCCCGTCGAAGATGGCCTCTTACATCCCCTTGTGGCAATCACTTCACCCCACGCGCACGTCGAAACAATGACAGCAAGTCCGCCCACCAAACATCGTTCTGCACGTTTACATCCGCCACACGGCATCAAACGCACACTTACCCTGCTGTTATTCGCGCTCCTTTTACTTTCTGGCGGAACATTCGGTGCAACCTATGCTGTCAATTCCTGCACATTTGGTTCCTGTCCACATCCATCCCTCACCCTCAGTAATACCACTGTTCACTTGTTAAATGACGAGACACAGACAATCCAATTGCGCAACACGAGCAAAGGCGACTTACACTGGTCTGCCACCCTTGAAGGCTCCCCCTCATGGCTTACGCTCTCCAGTAGCGGTGGCTTGCTCCATACCAACCAAGCTTATACCCTGGCTTTTCGCAGCCATAGCGATGGTCTTCCAAGTGGAACCAACACAGCTCTCGTTATCATCACAGGACCAGGACTTATCCCACAATATATCGCTGTCACCGTGCAGGTGCAGGCCGAACTGAATGCTGTCCATGTCAATGTGAGCGGAACGACCTTCGCAGTACAACAGGGTAGCCCAAACTTACCCACCCAAACAATTACGATCACGAATCACAGCGGACAATCGCTCAGTTGGTGGAGCATGTATAGCCAGCAATCCTGGCTCATCGTCTCGCCCGACCAGGGAACGCTCGCCAATGGCGCAAGCACACTCCTGAGCGTCACAATCAGTGCCCAAACCCTCGTTCCCAATACTTATGTAGCACAACTCACACTACTAGGCAAACTACCACAGACCTCTACCATACCCTTGACGGATAACGCGCTCATCTTTACCTTGAAAATAACTGCTGCGCCCTCACTACCTTCGGCAATTATTGCTAGCCCTACCCCTGCCCCCGCACCTCTACCTCTGCCCACAACGCCACCTACTGGCCCTGTGCCAGCAGGCATTCCTACCGCCACAACACCCAGTCTGCCACAAGTTCCTAACTACGCGGCTCTCCCACTCTCATCCACAAGTGCGCCTATCACATTACGGGCAGGACATAGTATGGCATGGGACGAAAAAAATGGGCGGCTCTACTTGTTTGGAGGCATCGATGACAACAGCGATCTGCAAAATGATCTCTGGTCTTATAATCCCGTTACGAATAGCTGGAAACAACTGCTTCCCACCACGACAAAAGTGGCAAGCACCTGTGGCAATATCCCAACTGGTCGCATAAATGCTGCAATGGTCTGGGATACACTCGATCAGCAACTCTTGCTCTATGGTGGAACGGATGGCAACGGTCACTATTTCGGCGATTTCTGGTCCTACACACCCATAAGCAATAGCTGGCATACCCTACAGTGCAGCAATAACCCGCCAGGCATGCGCGTGAGCAGTGCCGTCTGGACGGGACATCAGATGCTCTTGCTTGACGGCATAAACACCAACGGCATCCTGGCCGATTTCTGGTCTTACACACCAGGCCCACATGGTAACTGGCAACAGATCGCGACCACAACTCCGCCCGGTCCGCGTGCCTATAACGCACTAGCATGGGACAGCCTAGATAGCCGCCTCTACCTCTTTGGTGGCATCACCAGCAGTACTAGCCTGCCCGCTGACCTCTGGTCTTACACAAACAAAACGGGATGGTTACAAATTTCTATCACAGGCACAACACGCCCCGCAGGTCGCCAACAAGCCTCAATGGCCTGGGATAGTACACATAACGTGTTACTCGTCATGGGCGGCTGGATCGGCGGACAAGCCCTACCGGATGCCACGCTCTGGGCCTTTACCCCTGTACAAAATGCCTGGGACAATGCAACACCGACTGATAGCAATGGCAACGCGCTCATTCCAGCACGTGCAGCCACATCTATCCTCTGGTCCGACAAATTCCAACGTGCCTTTATTTATGCAGGCACGAGTAGTAGTATAGTCCAGGGAACACTCAACGATCTGTGGGAACTTCTGTAGAAGTTCCCACGAGACTGCTGCTGGTTGCGCAGAAGATAGCTGACGGACCAGGATGCTGTCCAACAAGGAAAATCTTAAGCAAGTACGTTGGCAATTACAAGTAGTTGCACACTGCTCAAGCCATTGCCAGAGAGACGTAAACCAACGCCTTGTTCGCTCCAAGCCAGTGTCGTCGTACTATTGATGCTTGAAATGGTTCCTGTTGTGTTACGCACTTTGACCTGTTGGCCACTTGCAGGTGGCACATTCGCCAACGGTCGGCCCTCGACCAGCGTAAGGCTTTGCCCGTTATACATGTAATTCAGTGTGTAAAGCTGGTTGCCAGGCGCACCAAGCGCATCAACACCCTGCAAAACATACTCATGCAGGTTTGTGGGAATGCTCAGTAAATGAAAATCTGCCTGTTGCTGGGCCTGTGCCAACGTCAGAGAACCATTGCCCCCACCTTGATTGGCCTGCTGCAACGGCAAGACTTTGACACCAGCAGGAACCGTAAAGGTAAACATGCTGGTAGGAATAGGCAGATTCAGCTCCATTTTCATAATATTGAGCAGTACTTGCCCAATGCCTTGCAGGTTCAGGTTCAGTTGCAAGGGCAGTTGAGTCGCCTTATCAATAAAGATATTCCCATCATAGTTGAGATTACCAAGATTGCCAGCTACAGGGGTCGCGTTGCTCCCGCCACTATTACCCGTCGTTTGAGCTTGCGGTACAACATGGATTTCATACGCAGCCTGCCCGTTACTGGTTGCCGACGAAGAGAGCAGTGTGGCATCGCTGCGCGTAAAGACAATTTGTAATAAGCCCAGCGGCAGATTGCTCGCACTATTTGCGCCCGACGCGTTGCTCCCTGTGGTGTTTGTTACTGGGCCTGTATAGACAACTTTCTGCTGTGGGTCATACTGCCAGAGCTGTTTCCCGTTATTGACGGTAATCGCTCCCTGCACAGCCAGACTTGCCGCTGTCGATTGCACGACAAGCGTTCGGTTCTGCGCGGGCTTCATTGTCCAAACTTCTGTGTTGACACGTCCACTCATCGTTGGACTGGTAATAGTTGTGTCAAACAGGCCATGTAGCGTTGTCGCTTGCTGCAACTTCAGCGCGCTCGCTGCCAAAATCTGCTGCCCGGTGTTCACTGTCGGAGTGGGCGTTGCCGAAGTGGTTTTCGTCTGACTCTGCGTCACACTTCCACAACTAGCCAGCAGCACAGCCACACCAAGCAAACATACTAGTACACTTACAGAATACCTCAGCTTTTTGAGGTGCATAAGTCGCTCCTTGATACCTCATATCGAAGACATCGCATATCGCAGATACATCAACGATACGTCACATCGTAGATACATCAACAATACCTCATATCGCAGATACATCATTTTGTTCATCACCATTATCGGCCCTACACGCGATATATCGCTAACGATCAAGCATAGTATAGCATAAGCATGCGAAGCATGACACCTACAGGCAGCGTGACACGGGTGTTATGCAATAAAATGCGGGTATACTACTGCAATAATCTGTGGTATAATAATCGTCAAGTCACAGCTATTTTCGAGAAACATAGCTGTGAGAACGGAGAAATTCTGTACATGGGTAAGAAGCAACGTGGTAATGGTGTATCTGACGCCGCAGCGCACTACTATCCAGCGGATACGATGTCGCTAACAGAACTGGCCCACTGGATTGCCTTTAGCCGTGTGACGGGTATTGGGCCAGTGCGCTTTCGTCTGCTACTCACGGCCTTTCATGGTGACGCTGCGGCAGCATGGAAGGGCAACGAGAAAGAGCTTGCACAAGCAGGACTGGAAGAGAAAATTATCGCCCGTTTTCTGCACCAGCGTGCAAGCATCGTACCAGAGCGCGAGCTAGAACGCCTCGAAAAGCTCAAAATTAGCGTCATCACATGGAAAGATAGCGACTATCCCCCTCTGTTACGGAAGATCGAGTATGCCCCACCGGTACTCTATATGTGTGGGATGCTGACTGAAGATGATCGCCACTACGCACTGGCCATTGTCGGTACACGGCGGATGAGCGTCTATGGACGGCAGGTCACGGAACGCTTCGCCGCCGAGCTTGCCAGAGGCAAAATCACCATTGTCAGTGGCCTGGCCCTTGGCGTGGACACGGTCGCCCATCTCTCCGCCCTTGATGCGGGCGGGCGCACTCTCGCGGTCATTGCCAGTGGTCTCGATTATATCTATCCGGCGGCCAATTATAGTCTAGCGCAACGTATTATCGAATCGGGGCAGGGCGCGCTCATCACACCGTTCCCACTTGGGGTAAAACCGGAAAAAGGCAATTTCCCGGCGCGCAACCATATCATCTCGGCCCTCACGCTCGGCGTGCTGGTGACAGAAGCTCCTCCCCAAAGTGGGGCCCTCATCACGGCGGGTTCCGCCCTTGACCAGGGGCGCGAGGTTTTTGCGGTGCCGGGCGGCATCTTCTCGCCCGGTGGTGCGGGAGTCAATAAACTCATCCAGGATGGCGCGCATCCCGTCACCAGCGTCACCGACATCCTGGAACACCTTAATCTCTTTATGCTACCGGCACAGGTCGAGGCTCAAGCCGTTCTGCCCGAAAATGCCGAAGAGCGCACACTGCTGCAACACCTGAGTCACGAGCCACACCATATCGATGAGATCACACGCGAGGTCGACTTGCCCGCGCATCTAGTCGCCTCCACGCTCACCATGATGGAACTCAAGGGCATGGTGCGCCAGGTGGGCGGCATGCAATACGTGCTTGTCCGCTAGGCAGCACACTGTCCAACAATAGACGAAATAAAAGCTGGGGAGAAAATACCCCAGCCAATAGCAGAGCATCTTTGTGGGGCAGGATGTCTGTATTACTAAGTATGCCATACAATACGTGAAAATACAGGTAGTCTACTCACATCTTTGTACCATTTTTATCACAATTTTCCAACATTTGTCACAATTCCAACAAAGAAATGTCTGCTCGTCTGTTACCCTCCTGCCCTCACCTTCCGCGTAATTTGCTATGCCGCTAGAGAAGGTGGTACAATAGGCATGTCCCACCGGATGAGACATTTCATTGTGAGATACTTATGTATTGCAGCATTCCAGGAAGAGGATCGTGACACTACAGCAGATAGAGATACGCGCCATCGAGGAACGCTATGATGTTCATGCTCGCCAGATCGCGCACGAAATATACCACTTACCCAAAAAACACCTGTCGTCGCTTGCCGCACTCTCCACCGCATCCGAGCCGCTGCATATCCGTACCGCTCACCTCTACCGCTTCGCAGGCGATCTCAGCCCTGCTCAGCTCCATCAACTGCTCCATCAACTGCTCGTTGACCCAATAGTACAGCACGCGGAGCCTATACAGTTTGTGGAAGAGGGACCAAACACATCAACAGAGTATATTGTTGATGTGTTTTTTCATCCTGGCGTCACGGATACGCTGGCCGAGAGTGTTCTACTGGGGGCGCAGATGCTTGGCATCATCGGCATTCAGCAGGTTGAAACAGGCCTGCGTTATCGCTTAGATGCTCGCTTGAGCGAGGCCGATGCGCACACCATCACACAGGCCCTCCTGTATAACCCAGTCATTCAGCACTATCAACTCTACTCACCACTGCCACCTGGTGAGAGGCAACGTATCGCAGCCTCAGCAGGCACGGCAGACGCTTCATCCCTACCATCCTCAGCGGGCACGGAAGGCATCGCATCCATGCCATTCTCCACGATGGATGGTGAGCAACTACTCGCGTTAAGCCATACGGGTCTGCTCGCTCTCAATTTGGAAGAGATGCGCGCCATCCAGCAATATTTTCATGCACAGCGACGCGAACCGACCGCAGTTGAACTGGAGACGCTGGCCCAAACCTGGTCTGAACACTGCTCGCACAAAACTTTTAAGGCGACAGTGAGCTACCGCGAGATTGATGCACAGGGTAACATCGTTGCGAGTGAGACCATTCACGGCCTGCTCAAACGCTACATCATGCGTGCAACCGAAGAAATCAGACCCGACTGGCTTGTCTCAGCCTTCAGTGATAACGCTGGCATTGTGCGCTTCACAGAAACGCAGGATATCGCGTTTAAAGTTGAGACGCACAATCACCCATCAGCCATTGAACCCTTTGGCGGGGCAAACACCGGCGTAGGCGGCGTGATTCGCGATGTGCTGGGCGTTTCTGCTCAGCCGATTGCCTGCACTGATATACTGTGCTTTGGCCCGCAGGACATTCCCGCTGATGCTCTGCCTGTAGGCCTGCTGGCTCCGCGCCGAATTGCCAGCGGTGTCGTCAATGGAGTGCGCGATTATGGCAACAAGATGGGCATTCCAACCGTCAACGGAGCTATTCTCTACCATTCCGGCTACCTCTATAATCCGCTCGTTTTCTGTGGGTGTCTGGGTCTCTTGCCACACGGCAGCCATCCCAACGCAGTACAAGCGGGCGACCACATCGTTGTGCTGGGCGGACGCACTGGACGCGACGGTGTACATGGCGCAACTTTCTCATCGGGCGAGATGAGCCGCGAGATTAATGCACGTGCGGGTACAGCCGTACAGATTGGCGCACCGATCACGGAGAAGAAAGTGACTGATGTCATCATCCAGGCTCGTGATCGTCAACTCTACCACGCTATTACCGACTGTGGCGCGGGCGGTTTCTCCTCAGCAGTAGGCGAAATGGGAGCAGAGACGGGTGTGTCCGTGGAGCTGGCCCATGCCCCACTCAAATACCAGGGTCTTGCCCCCTGGGAAATCTGGCTTTCCGAGGCCCAGGAGCGCATGGTTCTGGCAGTCCCGCCTGAGCATCTCACCGCCCTCTTAGCTCTCTGCGAGATCGAGGAGGTTGAGGCCAGCATCATCGGCACATTTACCGCAGATAAACGCTTAACCGTTTCTTATCAAGGGCGGCTCGTCGCTGATCTAGAGATGAGCTTCCTGCACGATGGCAGACCACCGCGTAGCATGGAGGCTATTTGGCAGCATGTCGCTTCCGCGCCAGATGAACGCCCACTAAACACACTTGATGAGGTGAGCGAAAGCAATCACATACACGCCCTGTATAGCACGCACTATGCCCCAACATTGTTGGCATTGTTGCGCCATCCCACGATTGCTTCAAAAGAGCAGGTGGTACGCCGCTACGATCACGAAGTTCAGGGAGCAACCGTGCTGAAGCCGCTCGTTGGACGCTCTGGCAACGGTCCAGGCGATGCAGCGGTACTACAACCGATCCTGGACAACGAGGAGACACGGGCCGGCATCGTTCTCTCCAACGGCGTCAATCCGCTCTACGGCAACATTGATCCCTATCATATGGCAACTAACGCGGTTGACGAAGCATTGCGCAACCTGACAGCAGTTGGTGGTGATATCACACGCGCCGCATTGCTGGATAACTTCTGCTGGGGCAATCCGGGCGACCCACAACAGCTGGGGAAGCTTGTACGTGCGGTACAGGGCTGTTATGACGCAGCAGTGGGTTTCCGCACGCCCTTCATTTCCGGCAAGGATAGCCTCAACAACGAGTTTCGCGCTGAAAATCAACGCATCCCTGTTCTACCGACATTGGTCATCTCAGCAGTTGGCATCATCGATGACGCCGCCCACACCATTGATATGGCACTCAAAACACCGGGCAACCTGCTCTACCAGATCGGCATGACACATAACGAGCTGCAAGGTTCACACTATGGCGAGGTGATTGATCGCGTCTCGTTCGACCGCATCCTTCCTAGCACAAGTGTGCCAAAGGTCCATATCGAGCGCGCCGCCGCAACGATGCGCGCATTGGGCGAGGCAATTCGCCTGGGCCTGCTAGAGGCATGCCACGACCTCTCTGAGGGTGGCCTGGCAGTTGCAGCCGCAGAGATGGCTTTAGCCGGCCTACTTGGCATGGAATTGGACATTCACCAGATACAAGCCACAAACGCTCCGATGTCTCAAGATGGCATCAACGTCGTGCGCCTCTTTAGCGAAACAGCTTCGCGTTTTCTCATCGAGATCACGCCGGAACAGTTGGGCACGTTTGAACGACACATGCGCAGACACGGCGTGCAAGATATGACCTATATTGGGCGTGTGACAAATATCAGCCGTTTTATTGTGCGCGATGGCGAAGAAGAACTGATCAATCTGCCCGTCGCAGACCTGCAAGACGCCTGGAAAGGGGGACAGGAGTGACAGACATCGTAGAGACACAATTGAGATCATCCAATGCGCCACATGCAAAAGACGCGGTATATCGCGCACTGGTATTACGCGCACCGGGCATTAACTGTGATCGTGAGACGGCTCGTGCCTGCCGCATGGTTGGCTTTCAGACCGATTTACTGCATATCAATCAATTGGTACAAACGCCCGAACGCTTGCTCGACTACCATTTTCTAGTCATTCCGGGTGGCTTCTCCTATGGTGATGATCTGGGGGCAGGAACGCTACTGGCAAAAAACCTGACGATCCATCTTGGTCCCCAGCTACAGCGTTTCATTGACGAGGGACGCCCTGTGCTAGGCATTTGTAACGGTTTTCAAGTTCTCGTGCGGGCGGGCCTGCTGCCTGCCATCGCATCCACCGACCACCTCAGTGCGTCTCTCACCGAGAATACGTCCGCACTTTTCGAGTGCCGCTGGGTCACATTGACCACGCTACCAGGAAACTGCATCTTCACACGCGGCATCGAACACAGCATCGAATTACCTGTCGCGCATGGTGAAGGGCAACTCGTGTTACGCGACTCACTGGCCTCTTTACAAGAAGGCGGCCAGTTGCCTTTGCTTTATAGTCTGCCGCAAGGTCAAAGTCTGGGCGGAGTCGAATATCCCTATAACCCAAATGGTTCAGTGGGCAATGTAGCAGGTGTATGTAACAAGCGGGGCAACGTATTAGGCCTGATGCCACACCCTGAACGCTACATTCACGCATTACAGCACCCACTCCGACATGGCAATCGAGACGGCATGGGCGACGGTTTGCTCTTCTTCAAAAATGCCTATGCCTATGTAGCAGAGATGGCATCCTCAGACGCCGCCAAACAAGCTGACACAGAGGAAAGCAATGCATATAACGCACAGAAAGAGGGAACAGCGTATGCCAGCAGTGGCGTTGACATTGCCGCCGCTGATCGTGCCAAGCAGTTAATGCAACGGGCGGTGAAGGCGACGCAGGGAAAAGATGTGCTAGCGGGTATGGGCGCATTCGCGGGCGTGTTAAGCGCACAACGCTTACAGAAAATGCGTCAGCCCGCGCTCGTTGCCTCAACAGACGGCGTGGGAACCAAGACGCTCCTGGCTACCCAAGCCAAACGCTTTCACACGATCGGCCATGATCTTGTCAACCATTCCGTCAACGATCTGCTCACACAAGGAGCGCAACCACTATTCTTTATGGACTATCTGGCGATGGGCAAACTAGACCCCGTGCATGCCGCGCAGATCGTGCAGGGTGTGGCAAGTGCTTGCCAGCAAGTCAATTGCGTTCTGCTAGGCGGAGAAACAGCAGAAATGCCAGATGTCTACCTGCCCAATGCGTTCGATCTGGCCGGCACCATTGTTGGCATCGTAGAACAGGATGAAATCATCACGGTGGCGACCATACGCGGCTGTGATGTGCTACTTGGTCTACCTTCCAGTGGCTTACATACCAATGGCTATTCGCTGGCCCGTCGCATCTTCGCACCCTATCCCCTCGATACCGTTTTCCCTGAACTGGGCGAACCGCTCATTGACGCTCTTTTACGCCCACACCGTTGTTATCTACACGACATCAACCGTTTGCGGGCTTATTTGGCGGATCGAGGCCGTTTTATCAAAGGCATGGCACATATCACCGGTGGCGGCTTTGAAGGCAATGTGAGTCGCATGTTACCACAAGGGCTGCAAGCGGTCATTGAAACCAGGCATTGGACTGTTCCACCGCTTTTCCAATTGCTGGCCCGGCTGGGACGAATCGAGCGTGCTGAGCAGTATCGCGCCTTCAATATGGGTATCGGGATGGTTCTCGCACTGACGCCAAAAGGCTCCATAGAAGCACGTAGCCTGTTGCCGGAACTCATCACGGTCGGCTATATTACCGAAGGCGAAGGAGTGATATTACAATGAACGAGGACGTTACATTTGGGCTACTGCTCGCCGAAGGCAAAACCAAGCGTATCTATGCCTGTCCCGAAGATGCCACACATGTCTATATCATCAGCAAAGACCAGATCACGGCGGGCGATGGGGCACGGCACAATGATTTGGCGGGCAAGTCGCGTTGGAGTACGACTACCACAGCCAATGTCTTCCGCCTCTTACAGAAGGAAGGGATAGCCACACACTTTGTGCGGCAAATAGACGCTGTCACGTTGCTCGTGCAGCACTGCTCAATGTTACCAATCGAGCAAGTACAACGCCGTTTAGCCAGTGGCTCTTATCTTAAGCGTCATCCAGCAGTTAGCGAGGGCACACGTTTCGAGCCAGTCCTTGTCGAGACATTTCTGAAGGATGATGCACGCCATGATCCACAGATCACTGTTGATGAGATTGTCGCATTGGGTCTTGCCTCAATGCCTGAGATTGAATGGATGGCGCAGCAGGGACGACACGTCTTTGAGACGTTGGAACGAGCCTGGGCCACATTGGATGTCACACTCGTAGATATGAAAATTGAGTTTGGACGTGACGAACATGGCAACCTGCTCGTCGCGGATGTGATTGATAACGATAGCTGGCGACTCTGGCCCGGGGGCGATAAGAACCGCATGCTAGACAAACAAGTCTACCGTAACCTACCAAAGGTCACAAGTGATGACCTACAAGGTATCGCGGAACGCTACGCCCTGGTCGCTCATTTAACGGATGAAATGGTAAAACAATCATAACAGGGATAGACGTGATGAATCACGTTTCTACACACGAACCCAGGCATTCAGAGAGGAGCATCACATGGATCGTCTGCACGATGCGTGCGGCGTTGTAGGGATGTATGCACAGCGCAACGAAGAGAATATTGATGTCAGGAAATACCTGACCCTGGCTCTCACAGCTCTACAACATCGCGGCCAGGAGAGCGCGGGCTTGACGGTATACGATAGCGATGGGCATATCGTACACCACGTCGGGATGGGGAAAGTGCGCGAAGTCTTTGCCGATACAGGAACGAGCCTGCCGCTCTCGTCCTGTGGCATCGGCCATGTGCGCTATTCCACAACAGGCTCAAGTTGTGTTGAGAACGCTGGCCCTTTCGTGGTAGGCGATAAAACCGATCAATATGAAGCCATTGCCGTTGCACATAATGGAAATCTAGTCAATGGGCCTGCATTGCGCGCGATGTTCCCACAAGAATGGCTCTCTTCCACGACGGATAGCGAGGCCATCGCCCTCCTGCTCCTCCATGCTGAAGGTCAAAGCTTGCGTGAACGCATGCTGAAAACCTTCCCCATCTTGCGCGGAGCCTATAGTCTGGTGATGCTTGCAGAAGGCAAACTCTATGCCATGCGCGACCCCTGGGGCATGCGTCCGCTCTGTATCGGACGCATCGGCGACGACATCTGGATTGTCGCTTCTGAATCGTGCGCATTAGAACGGATTGGCGCAACCTACCTACGCAAAGTTGAACCGGGCGAATTAATCACGATTGACGAGCAAGGCTTACACACCGAGCAACTGGTTACGATGCCACGCCAAGCTTTGTGCGTCTTTGAGTATATCTACTTCTCCGATGCAACCAGCCGCGTCAATGATCGCTATATTTATACGGTACGCGAAGAGCTGGGGCGCGAGCTGGCCCGCGAATACCCTGTCGAGGCCGACTTCGTTGTGCCTGTCCCAGATTCATCGATTCCCTCTGCCCTCGGCTACGCTGAGGAGTCTCACACCGCCTTTGGCATGGCAATCATCAAAAACCGCTACAGTGACCGTAGCTTCATCAAACCCGATCAGCGGCTGCGCCAGATGGAGATTGACCTGAAATTCAATCTGGTCAGACCACATATCAATGGCAAAAGGCTCGTGATTGTCGATGACTCTATCGTGCGAGGTAATACCATGAAACGCCTGGTTGCCGCCTTGCGCCGCTATGGAGCAAAAGAGATTCACCTGCGCTCCAGTGCGCCTCCACTGCGCCACCCTTGCTACTTTGGCATCGACATTCCCCAAGAAGCTGAACTGATCGCAGCTGGCAAAACGGTACAAGAGATTGCCGACTATATCGGCGTCGACAGCCTGGGTTATCTGAGCGTGGCAGGTCTGGGCCGCGCCATCAACACCGTCTATTCCCGTATGCCAGAACAATCGCTGGCCAAAGAAGAGACGGCGCGTGCCGCTCTTCACCACGAGTTCTGTTATGGCTGCATGGAGAAACAAGGCTGGCCCTTTGATCCACAACAACAGGCCAAAGAGATCACACCACTAACACGCCGCGATCTGGCGCGCACGGGCCAATAGCGGAGAAGAGGAGATAAGCGCAATGCGCATATTGGTGATTGGTTCGGGTGCGCGTGAACATGCCTTAGTCTGGAAACTGGTACAGAGTCAGCGCGTCACCCAGGTGTATGCAGCTCCCGGCAATCCCGGCATGCTACCCTATGCCGAGTGTGTACCGCTTGGCGCAACGCAGTATCAAGAATTGGCAACCTTCGCGGAACAGCAACACATCGACCTGACTATTGTAGGACCAGAGGTTCCACTGGTTGATGGCATTGTTGATATCTTTCAGCAACGTGGCCTCGCCACGTTTGGCCCCAACGCGGCGGGTGCAGCCCTTGAGGGCAGTAAAGCTTTCGCGAAAGAAGTCTTGACCGCAGCAGGCATCCCAACCGCACAACATCACACGTTTACGAGCGCGACTGCCGCGTTCACCTACTTGGAAGAACATGGCGCACCGGTTGTCGTCAAGGCCGATGGCAATGCCGCAGGCAAGGGTGCTATCGTGGCCCTCGATATGGCAACTGCACACGATGCCGTCAAACAAATGCTGGTTGAACGTGTCTTTGGTGCGGCGGGCGATAGCGTCGTCATCGAGGATTACCTGCAAGGCGATGAGATTGGCGCAACCGCCATCTGCCATGGCACGCACTATCTGCCACTCACGCTCTCACAAGACCACAAACGCGCCCACGATGGCGATGAGGGACTGAACACGGGCGGCATGGGCGTCTTCGCACCACTCTCGTTTGTCCCACCGGAACAAGAGACCAGCATCTGGCGCACTATCATCGCTGCCACGCTTCAGGCACTCAAACAGCGCGGCATCCTCTTCACAGGCGTCCTCTACTCCAACATCATGCTGACGGAACGCGGCCCGATGGTACTGGAGCATAACACACGCTTTGGCGACCCAGAAACGCAAGCCTTTATGCTCCTGATGCGCGAGGACCTGCTCAACGTGCTAAATTTTGCCGAAGTCATGCCCGTCAAACAGGAAACGCTCTGGCATCCCGGTTCTGCGGTGAGTCTGACGCTGGCCTCGGGCGGTTATCCAGGCACATATCGCACAGGTATCCCCATCAGCGGTATCGAGGATGCCAATCAGTTAGAGGGCGTGCAGGTCTTTCATGCGGGCACGACCTTGCGCGACGGGCAACTGGTGACAGCAGGCGGGCGCGTGCTGAGCGTGGTGGCACGTGGTGCAACATTGCCAGAAGCCGTACAAAAAGTGTACGAGGCAGTGAAATATATCCATTTTGAAGGGATGCACTATCGCAAAGACATTGCCAAAAGAGATTTGCATATAAAGTAGATTTTATCTTTCTCCCGTTTTAATTAATACGATATCATCTGTATTGACATCTATGTGAAGTAGAGGTAAAATACGGCTGAATGCTATAGTTTGTGCGGGAGAATATGTTGTATGGAAGATTATCAGGCCGCATTTTTACAGCGTCTTAAAGATGTTGAAACGCTAGATCAAGCGGGCAGAAGGGCTGCTGCTATGCATTTTGGAGGGGTAGTGGTAGAATGTCTACTAAAGTATATGATTCTTATCACCCTACCAAAAAATGCCAAGAGGGAATGGAAAACAGAGACAAATGATCCTGGGCATACGTTTATGAACCCAGGGCATAGCTATAAAGATGCTCTAGGATGCCTCAATCAGATACGATTTTCGGTAGAACGACAAGAAAGATGGGTCCAAAAGTGGTTCGATGATGTAGAACATCCAGGGCGTCACTTTATTGATATGCGCTATAGCGGAGAAGAGCCAGACGAAATAGCCTACAAAAAATGGAGGCAATCCTATAAGAGCCTCCTTGGATGGCTACAAAAACAAGCAGGAAAGTTGTAAAGGAGAATAGCAATGCAACATACCTGGCGTGAACCGCTTAGAAACCATATTCAGGAATACTACATAAAAAACTCACAAAACGAATGGTTTGATCTACAAATTTCGCTTTCCGGTCTGATCAATATAGCCATTATCAGTGAGCAATTTGCCGATATACCTCTAGCGCAACGACGTGAACAGATTCAGAGCATGCTCCAACAGCTTGGTGTGCCAACGGATACCGGTTTGCTTTCGCTTTATACACCTGAAGAGGCCAGAAGAATTGAAATATCGCGACCTCTTGATATTGAGACGCCTGTCTATAATTGGCTTGATCTGGCGATGTGGGCTGCAAATAACGAAGATGGCACCACAAAATTTCAGCACGAACCGCGTATTCCTGCTACTATCGCCTTTTATTCATTCAAAGGTGGCGTTGGGCGCACAACAGCTTTGATCCATGTCGCGGCAATCATGGCTAAACGCGGGCGTAAGGTCGTCATTGTTGATCTGGATATTGAAGCTCCTGGCCTGGCATCTGGCTTGAAACTGGCAACGCCTCCGTCCTATGGCATTGTTGATTATTTTTACGAGCAATCATACATCCCAAAAGATGTTAAACCATCAATTGAAATCACCGATATTTTTAGTGAGGTGAACATTCCCAATAGTTCAGGGCGTCTCTTTGTCGTCCCTGCTGGTTTTCTTAGTCTCGATTATATTGCCAAAGTGACTGACCTGCGCACGGCTGCCACTACTGCGAGCGGAAGAGACCTATGGTCTCTCTTTTATGATGAGATTACCGAACAGCTTCAACCCGACTGTATCCTGGTAGACTCTCGTACAGGCTTCAACGAATGGGGCGCATTTTCTCTGCTGAGGGCGGCAGATAAGGCCATTGTGTTTCTCTATCCCAATGAACAGAATACACAGGGCATCAATCTGCTCCTTCAGGCACTTGCGGGTAAGGTGCAGATCTCTATTGTGTTCTCGCCCGTTCCATTGTTGGGTGGGGTAGGACAAGAGCTGGTGCAACGCCAATGGAAAGCACTACAAACTGGCGGCCAGAGACAAGAAGAAGAGACTGAACAGGTGTATCCCGTTGAAGAACTGGCAGAGCCGATCATTATTCCCTATATTAATGGTATCGCACTTGCCGACACATACCCAGTTTCTGAGTTTGAGTCGTTTTATGCTCCTATTGCCAATATTATTGAAAATGAGGAAACAACAGCCAGCTATGTGCGTAATTATTTAAGTAAACCCGATGAACGTGCTCGTATCGTCAACAGCCTACGTTTTCCTGAGATTCCTGAGAATGCAGTTAAGGCAACTGAACTTGGTAGAATGTTTCAACGCACAAATGATTTTGATCGTTTTTTAGATAGTACTACCTGTCTTATACGTGGCAGAAAAGGCACTGGCAAATCTGCACTATACTGGCTTTTACTTAAATACAAGGAAGATGCCTATAAACTGGCACATGAACGCTTGAAGAACGTTTCCAGTTTTTCAGGACACGGAGCGTTTACTCAGCGTCCCACTCGCGGCGAATTTCAGCAGATTGCGCAAGCAATTGAGCAGTATAATAGCTCATGGGAAGCTTTCTGGCGACACTATCTTGTGCTGCGATTACATATGCACGGTCTACTGAAACATCTTCTTTCGGGTGGCAAGAGTAACAAATATGTAGATTTACGTCAACTTTTAAAAAACATTCCAAACACATCACAAGACCTTTGGGGGGCAGAGTATTTGGCAACGATACTAGATATGCTAAAGCACCCTGAGTTAGATACGTTAGCACAAGATTTATTCGGTGAGTTTGATGGACGACAACGAGAACAAGAGCAATCTCTCTGGCTACTCTATGATGATCTGGATGAAGATTTGCACGATAGTATTCGCAATGATGCTCTCATTGGTCTGTTTCAGCTTATCCAAACCAGCGATGCACGCAAGCTGACACACCTACGCTTCAAAATATTTTTGCGCGAGGATATCTGGCAACGGCTCAACTTTACCAATAAGAGTCACTTAAACGGGCGCGATATTCTGTTACAATGGACAAAAACGGATTTCTTGCGTATGGCACTACGCCAGGCACTCCTTTCAGAAGAGTTTAAGCAGTTGGTTGAGCGCACTATACCCTTCCAGAGCCTTGAGCAAGCTAGCGATGAAACAGTTGAAAGGGCATTACAATTGCTCTGGGGCAATCACCTGACACGTAATGCCAAGTCTAGTCTTGTCTCGAACTGGATATATAACCGTCTGACCGATACAAGCAATACGACCTTTCCGCGCAGTTTCAACCGTTTGTTGCATGTCGCGTGCGAAGTAGAGAAGAGAGCCTTACAGACAAAAACTACATCATCGAGTGAATCAGCAATGGATCGTCTCCTGCGCCAGAGTGCGCTAAACGAAGGTTTACGTATAGCTTCGCAACAACGCTGTCAAGATATGCGTGAAGAATATCCAGAGCTACAAGCGTTTTTTGACGTGCTAAGAAATGCTCCCATGTTTCCCACAAAAAAAGAATTACAAGGGTTGTGGGAGCAGTGCCAGCGTCCTTATACGACATTCGAGAATTTCGTTGAAACAATACGTAGCATTGGTCTAATCACTTTACGCCCGAGGGAACAAGACTATCGTTTCGCAGAAATTTATACGTATGGCTTTGAAATGAAACGCAGAACAGGATACCAATAGATTTGACAGATAAGATTTCATTTATAAAAGATGTTGGTAAGAGTGAAGTGACGCGCATCGCCGTGCTGGTCTCCGGCAGCGGCAGCAACCTGCAAGCCTTGCTCGATGCCAGCGAGCAGGGATGCCTCCCTGGCGTTGAGATTGCCCTGGTTGTAAGCAATCGGGCTGACGCGCAAGGCTTGCAGCGTGCCCTCAAACATAAAATTCCCGCCCTCTACCTGCCCTGGAAGCAGCGTGAAGAGGCCGAGCGCAAGCTGAGCGCGCTCATATCCGTTTTCCAAATCGACCTGCTCGTGCTGGCGGGCTGGATGCGCATCTTTACGCCTGATTTTGTGCGTCAGTTTCCGCAACGCATTATCAACTTGCATCCCGCCTTGCTCCCTGACGAAGTCAACAGCAACACCTACATGACCAGTAGCGGCTACGCGATACCAGCCTTGCGCGGCCTGCATGTCGTGCAAATGGCCCTCGACGCCTGCCTGCCCATGACAGGTAGCACGGTTCACTATGTTGTGCCGGAAGTCGATGCTGGACCAGTCATCCTGCGCGCCGAAGTGCCCATCCTACCGGGCGATAACGAGGAAACACTTCACGAACGCATCAAGCGCGAGGAGCATCGCCTGATTGTCGAGGCAGTACAAATGTGGCCTCTTCCCACAAGCCATTTCTGATACTTTATTTTAGCTCATTCGTTTTGATATCATAGAGCAATTACAAGAAAATTGATGTATAATGACAATAGCTTCTATCAACATGTGATACAGGGTACACCTTAGCTTTTTCTGTTCTAGACCACTAATATCGCCATCGTAGCAAGGAGAAGATCACCTATGGCTGGAAAAGTCATACTCACTGTTACAGAAGGGTCACATAAAGGTGACACATTTCCTGTGGACACACATAACACCCTTTTCATTGGGCGCATGGATGATTGCCAAATCTACCTCGAAGATGATCTCTATATCTCTCGCCACCACTGTGTGATCGAGATTAATCCGCCCGATGTATGCGTGCGTGACCTGGGTAGTCTGCATGGCACATATATCAATGGCAAAAAATATGGCGGACGCGAGAAAGGCCAATCGCCAGAAGAAGGGGCTAAAAGCCAGTACCCCACCGTAGATATCCGCGATAGTGATACGGTAAAAGTGGGTCATACCGTCTTGCAAGTCAAGGTAGAAATCTCATCGCAAGACAAAGCGGATGCGGCAGTACCCGTGCAATGCCAGAAGTGCGGCAAAAACGTGACCGCCGAAGTTGGCTCGGTGCGGCGTGGCAACTACATCTGCGAAAGCTGCCGTCAGCAAGCTGACCCCGGTGCCCTCCTGCTCGGGCTGATCCAAAAAGCACTTGATGACCAAGAGGGGCAAGTCAAAGCCAATCTGCCATCGCCAGACCCAGGTACTCCCGGCGATAGTAAATTCCAGATCCCCGACTACGAGATCGAGAACGAGCTAGGCAAAGGCGGCATGGGCATTGTCTATCGCGTGCGCCACAAACGCAATCGCAGCAAAGCCGCGCTGAAAATTATGCTTGCTAAAATTGCTGTTGACGAGAAAGCGCGGAATACCTTCTTGCGCGAAATCGAGGTGACCAAATCGCTCAGCCATCCTAACGTCGTCAAGCTGATCGACACAGGTGCAATCGGCAGCGTCTTCTACTTCCTGCTCGAGTATTGTGATGGTGGTTCCATCTACGACCTGATGCGCAAACGCGGCAACAGACTCCCCTTAGCAGAAGCAGGGCCGTTAATGCTCCAAGCCATCGATGGTCTCGCCTATATACATGAAATGCATGTGGTGCATCGCGACCTCAAACCACAAAACATCCTCCTCACCAGTGCAGGCAACGGCTGGGCAGCAAAAGTCGCCGATATGGGCCTGGCAAAAAATTTTGATAACGCCGGTCTGAGCGGGATGACGGCAACAGGTAGCGTGATTGGAACTTTTGCCTTTATGCCACGCGAGCAGGTAATGGACTATCGTGGCTTCAAACCCATCAGCGATGTCTGGGCCATGGGGGCGACCTGCTATAATATCCTTACCGGACAGATTCCGCGCGAGCCACGACACGGCCAGCATGATCCGCTGACCGTCATTCTCGATAACGACGTGATCCCCATTCGCAAGCGCGACTCACAGATTCCTCTGCCCATTGCCGAGGTGATTGATCGAGCCATCGCTGACGATATGCGGAAACGCTTTCAGACGGCACGCGAATTTCATGATGCGTTAGCAAAGGCACTGGCACGTGTTAAATGAGAGGAGTGTGATCTTATGCTCCCCGACAGACAAGCGATTTCCTGGACTATCCAGGCTGCAGTACTAAGCGATGTTGGGCTAGTGCGTCAGCAGAATGAGGACAGGAATCTGGTAGACACGCAACATCAACTGTTTATTGTCTCGGATGGCATCGGTGGGCGCAATGCAGGGGCGGTCGCGGCTGAAATCGTCGTGACTGTCTTGCCCGCCATCCTGCAACAACGCCTGGGCGGACTAAAAGCTCCTGATCTTGTCCCACAACGCGTCGAGATCATTCTCAACGAAGCTATTCGCGAACTCAGCCGACGGCTCTTCAGTGAGAGTCAGGGCCGCGTGGGACTTCAGGGCATGGGAGCAACCGTCGCGCTGGTCTGGTGCTATGGCAACACTGCCTACCTGGCACACATGGGCGATAGTCGCATCTACCTGTTCCGCCAGAAACATCTTTCACAGATCACACAAGATCATACGGTACTAGAGCTGCTACGCCGCAACCAGGAAATCTCTCCTGAAGAAGCTCGCCATCATCCAGCGCGGGGCAGGCTTGCACGCTATGTCGGCATGGATGGAGATGTCCATCCGCATGTCCAGCATCTTCTGCTCTATCCCGATGACCGTCTATTGATCTGTTCCGATGGCTTAAGCGGGATGATGCCCGCTTCCCACATTGAGCATCTTCTGCGCGAATATCCCGAACCTACTGCTGCTTGTGCCGCCCTAGTGCAGGCCGCAAAAGATGGGGGCGGAACTGATAATATCACAACGCTGGTCATCAAATGTATCGGCCACGAATCCAAACGAGAGTCGCTGCGCGATCAGATCCTACGACCAACGAAAAAGGAACGGGGTCCTGATGCGGGACGTGCAATACCACAACCCGAACAGGGACCACACACAGGTCAATCCAAACATGAACACAAAGACAAACGTATGCAAGCCGAAGATGAACAGGATGAAGACCAGACAGAAATCGAGCAACGCCCTTTATAAAGCAGGCATCCTTTGGCTGTGATACAATAAGCCACAATGAATCTGTGGGCTGACTTTGATGACAATCTACGTGCGGCGGCAGAATCACAAGAGCATGTGGTTCCTGCACGCCGCTTGACAGAGCAGGCAATGCTCTCCACCTTGCGCGCATGGTTGCTTGCCGACTATGCCGCACCGTATTGCCGTTCGCTTGGCACAACACGCATCTTTCGCCGTTGCTACTGGGTGGATGGCCTCGGCTTGAACGCGCGAACACGCTCATCTCCAACCAAGACACAAACGCAGCCAATGTCCGAGCATGAACAAAACGGACAGAGTGCAGAGAATGGGTCGGCAAAAGGGCGCAAGAAAAATAACATACAGGAAACACCCGCTGCCCTTCAGCCAATTCTGGCCCTCTCACAAGCATTGGCCCAGGCAGTCAACCCCATCACAGTCTATGCCCTATTACTTGCCGCTGGCAGTAGTCGCCGCAAAACGCCTCACAAGCCATCTACAGATAGCGAGCTGAGCCGGAGTACCCCGCTCTTCGATGGCAGCCGTATTTTGCCGTATAGTTGGCTCGAGATTGCCACGCAAGCTCTGGCGGAACTTAGTCAGTCACCTACCATCTTTTTACTCAATCCGCTTGGTCCAACACTGTACGGCAATGATGACCTTGCCCCGCTTTATCAGCGCACTGTGCCAACGGAACTCCTGCTACTCATTCCTCATCGCCAGATCGAAACACATCTGCGCTCCGCTCAACGCCTGCCCGAGCAGGGGGCAACGCTGACCACCTTGCTGCGCAGTGATCGCTGGAAAACGCTCGCACTTAAACCAGAATCGTTAGCCGAGAGCATCAGCAGCTTTAACACACTTTTACTCGGCTCGATGCAACGTCATTTTTCGCTGCCCGTGCAGTTGCTCGCGCTACCCATGCTGCTACGCCCAGGCTTTATTTACCAGATGCCCTACACGTTGCTCTTTGCCACACGTCGCCAAGATAGCCTATTCTGCATGAATGATGCCGTGTGCCTCTACCAGCGACGCCTCTATGAGCAAAGCTATCGTGGCCTACTCACTGAAGAATGGTTCGCAGCACAGCAACGTGAACGCTTTCATGCTGCCTACCAACAAGCAGAACAGCGCATCTTAACAGTAGGACGCGCTCAACGCATGCGCCGCTGGCCCGAATTGCGCCAGCAACTCCTACTTGCGAGCTTTGGCATACTCACTACACAAGATTACGATCAGATTATCCGACAGTTATTAGAGAAGCGCATCGTTCGTTGTGAATGGAGACGTGTTTCTAGCAATGAAGGGGAAGAGCGCGTGCCTGGTAATGAGGATGCCTTGCTCTGGAGCTAATGTAAAATAGGAAAGAGGTATTACCAGGGGGAAACGCCAAGCATGGGGACACCTGACGCTTTGGTAATGCCTCCTATGATAAGTGTACGTTATTCTAAAGGATTTCGTCGCACTATTTGCCTACAAATTTCGCGAAAACATGGCACAATATAACATGAATGTGCTATACAACTGCTTACCTCACACTATTTAGATGAAATAAACTAAAATTCTGTACCAAAAATCTACAAAAGAATGGAATAACGAACCATGTATGGGAAGGCAGTATGTTTTATGGCGTAATATACGGTTGAGTCAATCTAAAACAGCGGATGGCTCTCAACGCGGGCCACGGAAACGGAAAAAGCTTGCATACCATAGGTCACATCTGAGTATAATATTGGAAACATTTTGAGAGTAAAGCAAAGACTCAATGAAGAGAGATATCCATATGGCACACACAGCAAAGAATCACGATGCCTTTGACAACCAGCGTCATCTCAGCGGACCACTGGGTACATCTGCTTTTCCAGAACCGAAAGGTTTTGAGCGCAATGGGCCACAGGATGAATTACTCGACACGCAAAAGGCACCCCTTCAGGCCACACCTGTACCTTCTGTTTTTGAGCATGGTGAGAAGTACCATGAGGCGGGCAAACGCGATGTAGAACTCTACATTCGCACCTACAATACACTTTTGCGCAGCTCCGGCGAGATCAATCTCAAGGCACTGGTGCAAGCGCATTACAACATTGATTCGAGCCTGCATCCTGATGCACGCTCACCCTATCCTGATATGTCAGCCTTCATTTATAGCGTATTGCGTCTACCCACCGCCGTGCCGTACTGCAACCTCGTGGTTCTCGGCCAATCGGAAACGGTCTTTTTACAGCAGAACTTCCCAGTGAACACTTGGGAGGCCGTCACGGCATCAGCACGACGGCGAAAATGGTTTTATGATGGTAAGGAGACGCTCGCAGTCTATGTTGCCAGTGTCAGTGATACCGATGATATTGTGCCTGTCTTGGTCGCATTCCAGATCGAATGGAACAAGATGTACTACCTGCTCAATGCGGACCCAACCACGCTGCAATTGCTAGAAACACGCATGGAGCGGCACTCGCCCGTTTTTGCCGAGATTAGCAAAGTGTTGCGCGAACGCTTACACATCGCCCTCGACGATTGGCAGCGTTTAGAAGTGATCTGGGGCGACCAACTCTGGGACAACTTAATCTATATCGGCAAACGTCGCAAGAGTTTCTGGTTACGTATGCTAGGCGGCTCACATGTAGGCTATGTGCGCGCCACCCATGAATGGTGGAAACCCGTCGAACATGTGCTAGACACGCTCAACCTGCGCGAACGCCCCGTGTACTTCGTCTCTAGCAACACGCATAGCATGGTCAATATCATCGCCGGCCAATTGCTCAAACACGAACAAGAATTGACGGCATTCGCTTTAGACGGCACAGATGCCTATCTGAGCGAAGAGGGACACAAACTGCGGAACGACGAAGTGCCGGGCAACTGGCAAAATTTCCTCTACTTCGCGGCCCGCGAGTGGATACACACACCTGCCGGACGGGCATTCACTCGCCTTCGTCCACAAGAAGAACAAGCGCACGGCATCTACCACATCGGCGCACGACACGGTCTGGAAATCGACGCCCAAATTTTTGAATTGGCAAAACTGCAAGCCAGCGACGTTGATCCGCGTTGTCAGATGCCACACCTAGACCTGCTCGCCCAGAGTCAGGCCATCATTCTCAATATTGACTATCCACTCGGCATGGCGGCCTACCGCATGTTGCGCGAAATCATGGAGAATGTCGCGCAGATTCGCGGCATCTACCTGCTCGGGAAAGCCGCCACACTGAATGGTCGCATTGGGGATGTCATGGTCTCAAACGTTGTTTTTGACGAACATAGCCAAAACATCTACTGGTTGGATAATGCTTTTACCGCCCAGGATGTGCAACCTTACTTAATGTATGGCTCCGTATTAGATAACCAGCGTGCGGTTTCCGCAAAAGGCACCTTTCTGCAAAATCGTCAATACCTGGATTTCTACTATCAGGCCAACTATACTGTCGTCGAGATGGAGGCTGGCCCCTACCTCAATGCCGTCTACGAAGATCAATACCTGCTGCGCTACCCAACAGGAGAAAACATTAATATTGCACGCCTGCCCTATGAGTTAGGCATTCTACACTATAGCTCAGATACACCCTACACACGCGGCAAAAACCTGGGGGCGGGCAGTCTCTCCTACTTTGGCATGGATGCCACATACGCCAGCAGTATTGCCATCGCGCGGCGCATCTTTGCCAACGAGATTCATGCCATCCAGAAGCGTCTATTCGAGACAAGCGGCAATCTTATCGTTCCAAAGGTTGAAAGCCACATCGCCAGTTAAAGATCAATACCAACGGAATGTTTATTCCGCCAGTTCTTGCCAGTGCTTGACGCGCTCAAAGCGCGACGAGATTTCGAGTGTGCCGCGGAGAAAATTCCAGTGTAGCTCGTGACCAGAAGAAACACTGGTGTCAACAAGCGTAATCGGGCGGCGCGCACGGTAAAGTGGTTCAAAGGGGCAATGCGCCATCGCCGCAAGGATGACAATGTCGCCACGTGCCTCCGCCAGCGCAACCTCATCTAAATACTGTTGCGCACGTGCAGTCAGCGTATATTGCATTTTAGCGCAAAGCTCTTCCATTTTGGCACGTCCAAATGCCGTGGTGCGCAGCTCACTTCGCGCGGAGGGTGCGGCAACCACCCAGAGATCTTCTGGCTTGATATGGCGATCTTGGTAAACTTTGGGGTGGCGTGCTTGCAAGGGAATCGTGGTGCGCCTGGAATACAAAATTTCAGGTGAAGCAATCGCCTGATTGAGCAGGAAAAAGCTGCGCAACGCGTTCCACAAGTTTGTTTCCGCAGCAGTACGCAATGGAGTTGTGACACGCTCTTGGGCCAGTTGAGCAAGCAAGTCAACACTAAAACGCAACTGTGAATCGGCCTGTGCCAACAAACCTTGTAGAGCAGCACGGTGCGCAACAATCTCTGAAGGCTGCTGTGTCGTCGCCGCACTAATGGCGGTGTCGTATTGCGTGAGCAGGTCTACAGCCCAAGCCCGTATCTCACGAGCGGTCGTGACCATCACCTGTAAATGGGGCAGCGGAGAAAGCTGACCTTCAGCTTCAATGCGCGGCCCCAGCGTAAGCGGCAACATCACATCTGGTGTATAGTGTATATCAGCGAGTGCCTGTATCGCCCGTTGTAGATTGGGCTGAATCTGTTGGCAGAGCGCATCGGCTTGATCGTAGGTCATGGGCAACACATAGCCTGTGGCCTGGGGATCCTCTACGGCATCTGCCGAGAGCAATTCACGCACAAATATCTGATAGGTACGTGCAACACGCACAAAGGCGAGCGGGTAACAAAGCAGCGCGTAGACGCACCAGGGTGGCAAACCTTGCGCCAGCAAAACAGCAATTCGTCCATTAATCTGTTGCCAGACCTCTTCGATCTGCTCTGTAGCCAGCAAGTAGCTACGCACATTCGCATCACTGATCTCCCCACGTATCGTGGTTGCATAGAAGTGGCGCGCCGCTGCCCGCATATCATCCATAAAACTTCTTGCCTGCATAGTATCTCTCCTAAACTGAATTGCATGCCGCTCCCATCATTTCATCCCCACCCCATTCCAATCACCCAGAAACAATCATATGAGGGTAATCGCACAAAATATTTTCTATCAATTCATTACATATACGTTGAGAATGAAAAATCGTTTCTACTTAGTTGTCTGCTCTTTGGCAAGATATGCCAAAAGTCCCGACTGCCATACTTTTCTGACGCATAGTACACTCATTGGCACGTTCTATCTACAGGGATGGTTGCAAATACAGTGCGTTCCAGCCTTGACAATTAGAACATATGTCTATTATACTTATTTCTGTACTTCCTAACATCTACAATGGAGGGCCTTCATGGCTACTGATTTTGCGCATCTCCATGTTCATACCGAGTATTCTCTGCTCGATGGCTTCAGCCGTATTAAAACATTGGTGCAGCAGGTAAAAGCTCTCGGCATGAGCCACCTGGCCATTACCGATCATGGCGCAATGTATGGTGCTATCGAATTTTATAAAGTATGTCAGGCCGCAGGTATCAACCCAATTATCGGTGTTGAGGCTTATTTAACAGAAAACATGCACGATCACTCGAAACGCTTCAGCGATGACTATCACCACCTGCTCTTGCTGGCAAAAAACAATATCGGCTATTATAACTTGATGAAACTGACCACTATCGCTAATACCGAGGGCTGGCATCTCAGGCCACGCATCGATAAGAAAGTTCTAGCCCAATATGCCGAAGGTCTGATTGTCACCTCCTCGTGCCTCTCCGGCGAAATTCCCAAGCTCTTGCTCCAGGAGAAAATAGAAGAGGCGTATCGCACGGCGCGCTGGTATCAGGACGTTTTTGGTGAAGAAAATTTCTATTTGGAGATTCAGGAGCATCACGGTATTTTTGATGATGGCAAACCTTCGCCGCAAGGCCAACTCAACCAGTTGCTCTATCAAATGCATCGCGACCTGCATATCCCGCTGCTCGCAACCAACGATCTACACTACGTCGAGTCTACCGATTCGACCTCACACGATGTATTGCTCTGCATCCAGACAGGCAAACAGCTCGATGCAACCAAACGCATGCGCTTTGATAGCAACGAGTATTTTCTGAAAAGTCCAGCAGAAATGCTACGGCTCTTCCCTGAACTGCCCGACGCCCTGAGCAATAGTGTGCGCATTGCCGAGCAATGTCGCGTCAATCCACTGGAGCGCAAAGCCGCGTTGCCCACCTATACGATTCCCCCTACCTACACACCGCCAGATGAATATCTCTATGCGCTCTGTTTAGACGGCCTCAAGGAGCGATTTGGCGCACTCAGCGAGGGTATGCAACGCCAGCTTGATTATGAATTTAGCATCATCGCACAAAAAGGTTTCGTCAACTATTTCTTGATCGAGTGGGATTTTGTCAATTATGCCCGTTCACGTGGCATTCGCTGCTCCGCGAGAGGCTCCGCCGCTGGCAGCCTAGTGGCCTATTCCCTCGGCATTACCAACGTCGACCCCTTGCGCTACCAATTGCTCTTTGAACGTTTCCTTAACCCAGAACGTTCTGACATGCCTGATATTGACATGGATTTTCCAGATGACCGCCGTGAAGAGGTCATCGACTATGTCGCCAAGAAATACGGGCACGACTGTGTTTCGCAGATGGTCACCTTTAACACCATGGCGGCCAAAGCAGCCATTAAAGATGTTGCACGCACAATGGGGCGTCAAGAGATAGGAGATCGCATCACACGCCTAATTCCCACCGGCCCCAATGTGCGACTGCAAGGCTCACTTGATGCCGTCAAGGAGTTAGGCGATCTCTATAAAGACGAGCAGGCCCGTGCGGTCATCGAGCAGGCCCTCAAGCTCGAAGGCTCGATACGCACCACTGGCGTCCATGCAGCAGGCGTATTGATTGCCAATGAGGCCATCGATCACTTTGTACCATTGCAATTGCGAGACCCCAAAGACCCTAGCCAGGGCCGCGTCACACAATATGAGCAGGCTCATCTGGAAGAACTGGGCCTGATTAAGTTCGACTTCCTGGGCCTCTCCAACTTGACGATTCTCGATAACGCCGTTAAGTTTATCAGAGAGGCTCGTGGCGAAGAGGTCGTCCTGGAGAAAATTCCGCTTGACCCTGTGCCAGGAGAAGATGAGCAGAATGCGCGACGACAAAAGGCTTTCGATCTGCTGACCCTCGGCGAAACAACGGGCATCTTCCAGCTTGAGGGAGCCAAGATGCGCGAATATATCAAACAGCTCAAGCCTACCTGTATCGAAGATGTCACCGCCATGGTTGCGCTCTATCGCCCAGGGCCAATGGATAGCATCCCCGATTTCATTGATGCCAAGCACGGACGCAAGAAGGTCACCTACCTGGACCCACGCTTGCAGCAATGGCTCGAAGAGTCCTATGGCATTATCGTCTACCAGGACCAGGTGTTGCTGATCGCGGTCCACCTGGCCGGCTTCTCCTGGGGCAAGGTCAACAAGTTCCGTAAAGCCCTCAGTAAGAAGATCATGCACGAGGTCGAAGGCTATAAAGATGACTTCATCAAAGGTTGTGTCAGCAATGGCGTAAAACAAGAGGTCGCCGAGCAACTCTTTACGCTCATTCTTCCCTTTGGCGGTTATGGTTTCAACAAAGCGCACGCCGCCAGTTATGCTGTCGTTGCCTTTTACACAGCCTATCTCAAAGCCAACTATACCGCAGAGTTTATGGCGGCCACGATGACGACTGAGGCGGCGGATGCCAAGAAGATTGCCAGCGCAATTGCCGAATGCAAACGGATGAACGTGGACATCTATGGCCCAGATGTCAACAAGAGTGGGAGCGGCTTTACGGTCGAAACAAAGGGCGTACGCTTTGGTCTCGTCGCTATCAAGGGAATTGGCGACGGCCCAATTGCCGAAATCTTGCGCGCACGCAAGGGGGGTGGCCCCTTCAAGTCGCTGGCCGACTTCTGCACACGCGTCGATTCCAAATATGTTGGCAAAGGGGCAATGGAGACACTGATTAAAGTGGGAGCAATGGACTCGTTTGCCGCCGGGAGGCGACATGTGCTGCTGGCATCGCTAGAGCGCGCCATGCAGTTTGGCAAAGGCGAGCGCGAGGCCAAAGAACATGGGATCATGAGCCTGTTTGGTGAGATGGAAGAGGGCAGCAGCTCGCTCGAGTTTATGCTGAATGAGAAGGCCGAAGAAATATCTCGCAAACAACTGCTGGAATGGGAAAAAGAACTGGTAGGTGTCTATATCACCAAGCACCCGCTCTCCTACTTAAGCGAACTCATCAAAGATCAGGTGACACACACAACAGCAGATATCACCAATGAGCTTGACCACCAGAAGGTCGTACTGGGTGGCACAATCAAAGAGGCACGCCGCATCACAACGAAAAAGGGCGAGACGATGTGTGTCGTGCAATTGGAGGACATGTTTGGCTCGATCAGCGTCACCATCTTCCCCAAAGCCTATGAAGAGACGACGGAACTCTGGGCTGAGGACACGGTTGTGATTATACGTGGAGAGGTACAAGTGCGACGTGATGAAGCGGGCATTATCTGCAACAGTGCCACACCCGTCAAAGCGGTGGAAGAAGAGATGAATCGCAAACAGTATCACGTTTGGGTGACGCTGCACCTGGGCGGAAACGATGAGCGTTCCATCTCCGATGACAAGCTGAAGGTACAAGACCTGTATCGCTGCATTCAAGATCGGCCCGGACGGGACCACTTCGATATCCTGGTTGCCAACGGCGAATGGCAGATGCGCCTAACACCCGGTGAAGATACCATACACTATTGTACCGAATTACACCAGAAAATCGAAACTATCCTCAAACACGGAGACGCGCTTAAAGTGCATGTGGTCGAACGCTAAGCGGAAAGAGCAATGGTCTACACCGTTTGTAGATCATTGCTCTTTCTGCCTCTCACGACAGTTTCTCTAATTTCGCAAAATCCAGGCTGAGGCGTTTTCTGCCATGCTTACCCTGAAACTGTACATCGACAAACTCGGTATCAGCTTCCATTTCGCTTTTCAGAATAATGCCCTCGCCAAAGATAGAATGGCGCACCCTGTCTCCCTGTTTGAACTGCTGCTCTTTTGGTTGCGTAGGTTCAGAACGGGTTGCTTTAGACAGCGGCGGACCACTTGGTGGCTGCTGTTCGATACGCGGAGGCGGCGTAGACCACTTGGGTGCGCTGACATTGGGATGTGACTGCGTTGGCGGTGTACCACTGCCATACACTCTTCCGCTTTCACGCGAGGGATAGGTATCCTGATTGAAATCATTTTCCCAATTCATCCGCTGCGTACCACCGCGATTGAGGGTCTTGCTCGCCCCTCCTGCCCCACCCGACCAGGTTACGAGATCAGACGGCACATCGCTCAGAAAGCGTGAAGGCTGTGTATGCTGCGTTTCACCAAAGAACGAGCGACGACTGGCACGCACAAGGTAGAGACGGCGCATAGCGCGTGTAAAACCGACATACGCCAGACGCCGTTCCTCTTCAATCTGCTCCGGCTTGCTCACCGCACGCGAGTGGGGCAACGAGCCTTCATCCATACCCAGAATGAAGACAACGGGATATTCCAGGCCCTTCGCGGCATGAAGCGTAATCAGCGTGACGGCATCACGGTTCTCCTCACGCATTAGCATGCCATCCTCGCTCGTCTGCACAGTATCCGCGCCACCTACCAGGGCAACATTTTCGAGGAAAAGCTCGAGAGCCGTGCGCGTATCAATTTCAGCATAGTCTTCAGCAACGCGCTTCAATTCGAGGACGTTGGCCCAACGGTCTAGCTCTTGGTCGGCAACGGCACGCAATTCTGGCCCATAGCCACTGCGTTCGGCAATACGTGCTAACAGTTCGGGCAAGTTCAATTCGTCGATAGCTGCCATCAAATCCGCGAGTAGCTCACCAAAATGCTTGAGTGCCGTTTTTGCAGCTTTGCTCAGTGTCGGGTGAATATCGATTTTCTGAAGTGCCGTATAAAGTGAGATGTTCTGCTGATTTGCCCAGAGCTGAAGCTCGCTCAGCGTCTTCGCTCCAATTTTACGATTGGGAACATTGATAATGCGTTGCATACTCAGATCATCGTTTGGATTTGAAAGCAGGCGGAGATAGGATACCATATCCTTGATCTCTTTACGCTCGTAGAATTTGCGGCTCCCAATCACCTTGTAGGGAATGTTCAGACGTAAGAACTGCTCTTCAACTGCACGCGACTGGGCATTTGTACGATACATGACGGCAACTTCGCCCAGTTTCTCGATCTCACGGCGTGCCAACAAGCGCAACACTTCGCGCCCACAGTATTCACCCTCAACCTCTTCATTCGCCGCTTCATGAATAATGACGCGCTCACCCTTACCCAATGCTGTCCACAGATGCTTATCTTTGCGTAAGCGATTGCGTTTGACTACGCCCTGGGCAGCATCCAAGATTGTCTGCGTCGAACGATAATTTTGCTCCAGCAGAATGACCTGCGTCTGCGGGAAATCTTGCTCGAAACGCCGCACGTTCTCAGCACTCGCCCCACGCCACGTATAGATCATTTGGTCATCGTCACCCACCGCGCAAATATTGCCCAAACCATCGTGACGACTCTCTGTGCCATAGGCCAACAGGCGCATCAGCTTATACTGCGGCAGGTTACAATCTTGAAACTCATCCACATGTAGATAGTGCCAACGCCGTTGATAGTGGTGCAACACGTCAGGCTCACGCCGCCAGAGTTGTTCGGTCAGCATGAGCAGATCATCGAAGTCAACACCGTTATTGCTGCGCAGGAGTTTCTGATAGACCTTATAGACGCGCGCCGCAACCTCTTCACTATATTTTGTGGCCTGCTCCGCCAACTGTTCTGGGATCAACAATTCGTTCTTGGCCCGTGAGATCTGCCCTTGTAGGGTGAGCGGGCGATGCTGTTTCTCATCGAGATTGAGCGATTTGATAGCCTGCTTGATCAGCGTCGTCTGGTCATCAGTATCAAAGATCACAAAAGACCTGTTCAAGCCAATCGGAAGCAAATAATCGGCCTCGATGCGCAACACCCGCGCACAGATAGCGTGGAAAGTGCCAATTGTCATCTCTTTTGCTTCGCTAACACCAACAAGTTTCTCCAAGCGTTCACGCATCTCTTTGGCAGCTTTATTAGTGAACGTTACCGCAAGAATCTGCCAGGGCGAAATCTGCTCGTGTTGCACGAGATAAGCAATACGGTGGGTGATGACGCGGGTTTTACCGCTGCCCGGTCCCGCCAGAATGAGTACTGGCCCTTGTGTTGTCGTTACAGCCTGACGCTGCGGTGCGTTTAGGCCTGCGAGGATATCTTTTTGTTCCAGCATCATCACGCTCCATCATAAAATAGCCAAATATAGGGAGAGATGGCGATCAAACCATAAGAGATGATAAGTCTATGCCATAGCATACAACATATGTTGCGTTATGTAGCCCTCACTATTGTATCACCGACCGTGAGACGAAACAACTGTGAGCGCGTATTTTCGTTGCATGCCATCTCACCCGAAAAGCCACATGCGCTTGCGGCTCCTCACACGCCGTGTTATACTGGGACCATGTCATGCCGACGTAGCTCAATGGACAGAGCAAGCGCGTCCTAAGCGTTAGGTTGGGGGTTCGAGTCCCTTCGTCGGCGTCCACGTCTTGACAGGAAAAATCGCGGAGTCTCTCGCCAAACGAAGGGCTTGTTACTCTAATTGGCTCTTGTGTTGTGTCTCAGGCTTGGCCGTATCTTGCTCATAGACGGAAGGTTTGAGAATGCCGATGTAGGGCAGATTGCGATAGCGTTGCGCATAGTCCAGACCATAACCCACAACGAAGCGATCTGGAATGCTGAAACCGACATATGCGGTTTCCACTAACTTCACGCGCTCACGTTGCTTATCGAGCAAGGTGCAGACACGCAGGCTCAACGGGTTGCGCCGCCGTATCATATCGATCAGATAATGCAACGTCAGACCACTGTCGATGATATCCTCAATGACAAGAATATGCTTGCGGTCAATCGGTCCTTCCAGGTCTTTTAGAATGCGCACCACTCCGCTCGACTGTGTGCTATCGCCGTAGCTAGCAACCGCCATATAATCAATTTCCAATAGGAGCGGGATAGCGCGAGCCAGGTCGGCAATAAAAGGAACCGCCCCTTTCAGCGTTCCGAGCAAAAGTAGGTTTTTGCCTTGATAATCACGGGTGATTTGCGCTGCCAGTTCAGCTACTTTTGCTTGTAACTGCTCTTCGGAAATGAGAATTTCGGCAATGTCTTCGTGCATAAATACCTCTTTATCATTCAGTTAGTCGGTTCTGGGAAGAAGGGCGAGACGCACAATGCGCTGTGTCGCAGCAGTCAAACGCACACGTTCATCAATGCAGACACCACCAAGCCAGATACAGGTCGAGGCCGAAAAGAAGAGCGGAACATGTGCGCGCTCCTCACGTGGGATATGCGCATCAATGAACACGTCCTGCACCTTTTTCTCGTGTGCCATGCCGAGCGGACGTATGCGGTCACCTGGCCGTCTCGTGCGAATTCGCAAACGATCTTCCAGAATGTCAGCAGTAATATATACAGCATAACGAGTAACGGGCAAGCTACGCCACACTTCATCCCAGCGTTCAGCCTGTAATGCGCGCAATACCTGCGCAAGCAACACGCCGGATAACTCTTCAACAAGCGCACACCAGGGCGTTCCTTGCACATCCACGACTCCCGGTAGTGGTAAGAATGTCTCTGGCCCATTGACCTCAAGCCTGGAAGAGGGGCGTGTCATGCGCTCTTGCTGCGCGTCGCCGTGTTTGATCAGCAAGATGTCGTTACAAACGATAGCATGCAAGCGTGAAGGCAAGTGTAGTGTGAACGACGCTTGGCTTAGCTCGCGCCGCAACACGCCTTCAAGCAATACGTGATGACGCAGTTCCAGAGGAGATTGTCCAGCGCATAAATGCGCAGTAGCTCTGCGCAAGAGATGGCGTTGCAGGCTCACGGGCAATGTACGCAACACAGAGATACGTAACTGGAGTGCATTTGCCGTTGTATCCGCAACCACATGCGGCCAGAGGTCCGTCACCTGTTGCTCAATCCACTCGTTATCCACACGCGCTACCTCTGCATTGCGCAGCAGGGTTTCCTGAAAAGCAGGATTGAGTTCGGTGAGCAGGGGTAGCAATTCGTGGCGTATGCGATTGCGCAGGAAACGCGGGTCGCGGTTGCTAGCATCCTCAATGGGAGTTAAGCCGTATGCGTGGCAATAGGCCAGCGCATCAGCGTGCGTCACAGGCAACAGTGGGCGAATGATATCATGTTGGCGCGGCTGCAGGCCGACCATGCTCGCCATACCACCGCCACGTAGCCAGTGTAAGAGGAGCGTCTCGGCCTGATCGTCGCGGTGGTGGGCCACGGCAATGCGTTGACCGTGCGCTATCTTGCGCAAGAAGCGATAGCGCGCCACACGGGCCGCCTCTTCCAGCGAGCATTGCTCACGCAAAGCCAGTTCTGCCACGTTCGTTGTCCCAATAGTGACAGGCAAGCCCCAGGACGTAGCAAGCTGCGCAACCGCCTCAGCCTCTTGTCGACTCACTTCCGGGCGCAATTGATGGTCAAGATGCGCCACGTGCAGTTGTACAGCCGGATAGCGTTTGCCTGGACCGCAGAGACGATGCAATAAGTGCAGTAGACACAACGAGTCGCCCCCCCCAGAAACAGCGACAATGAGCGTGCCATCGGAGGGTAGCAGTTGATGCACTTCAAGAAACGCACTGACCACGTCAGCGGTGACGATATGACTATGCATATTTGCCCTCCTCTACTGCTTATGCTAAAATATAGAACAATTATAACATTGTGTCCCACCTCATAGGTATGGGATACACGGTAAAGTAGAGAGTTTTGTCCAGTGTTGTGCAGGGGAATATAAAACGTTATGGCACTTCGTAAAATTATTACATCCGAAAACCCTATCTTGCGCCAAAAGGCAAAAAAGGTTCATCACTTCGACCCATCGCTCCAAAAACTGATCGAAGATATGTTTGAGACTATGCATGCCGCAAATGGTGTGGGCCTCGCCGCCCCACAGATTGCCCAATCGATCCGCTTGTTCGTCGCGGAATATGAAGATCACAAAGTAGCGATTTTTAACCCTGAGATTGTCAAGGCGGAGGGTGAGGCCCTGGGAACCGAAGGGTGTCTGAGTATTCCGGGCTACGCAGGCGATAATATTCGTCGTGCCACCAAAATTCTGGTCAAAGGTCTAGACCTGCGTGGCAAGCCGATTCGTATTCCTGCCGAAGACTGGTTCGCCCGCGTCCTTCAACACGAGATCGACCACCTCGACGGCATTCTCTTTATTGATCGCCTGGACCGTCCAGAAGACTTGCGCGACGTGACAGCCGAAGAGGAAGAAGAAAAAGCGATTTCCATCGAATAACTCTGACAAAAACATTGGCACGACCCCTACGAATAGTGTCGTGCCAATGCCATGCGTACCTCTATTACATTTTTTGTTGTTTTCTCAGCATCGGGACCGAGGTATGAGCAAGACCCTGCTCACAGCGCACACACACGTAAAAACCCTCGTCGCGGTAGTGCAGTTCCTCAACTGTAAAGTACTGATAACAGACGCCACAGCGCGTAGAGTCCGGTTGACTTGCAATTTGACGATCATGAGCAAACAGTTCGCGGAGCGACTCAAGCATTTGCTCAAAATCAAATGCCCCACCTCCAGCACGCTCATTGTTCATTCTTGCATTAACGATAGGGAGCGCACCCGTCACGTTGTTAGAACGCATTTCTTTACGACTGGCAAAAGTACTGCCATTCTGGGATGTTTCGCCAGAACCAGGGACATAATGGCTGTCCAAATAGATACTCCCGCTACTAATTGCTTACCTTAGAACTTCATTGCATTATATCGCTTTGCGGTTACGTAACGCAAGGGGCGGAAGCTATTTTCGGTCCCTATTCTGGATGAGGTTTACTGGCAGCTTAACCTTAACACACATAACCTCATCGTCCCACAGCGGTGTCATGCTTAGGACAGGCGGCGTAGCCAGTTCCACATCGATTGCCCACCTTGCGGTGCGCTTCCCAATTCGCGCCGTTCCAAATGGAAGGTTCCTGAGAAAAGTTGATCGACTTCTTCAGCCGTACAACCAAAGGGACGATCTGCTCTATCGGACGGAAAATGCGCATAAAGCAAGAATAACGCGCCGGGCATGGCCTGCTCTGCAACCACGCTGGCGTAGTCGGCACGCAATTCGGCAGGAATGCCATTCAGACACCCGATATCCAGCACCAGCGAGAAACGCTCGTCAGGCGTTGGTGGCACAAGTTTTGTGACATCCGCCTGGATGAAGTGCGCGCTCCCGCCAGCGTGCGCAAGCTCAGCGGCCATTGATTGGGCTTTCTGGTTAGCAAGGTCAATTGCAATAGAGGCGAAGTCAGCCCCAAGCGTTTGCCAGCCCAAACGAGCGAGTGTGAGACAGTTGGTGCCAGTACCGCAGCCAATATCTAACATACGTCCGGGGGTAAGCGCGGCTGGTCCCGTGACAGCTGCCAGCAATTCGGGCGGCGTGATGCCTGAATCCCAGGGGGTTGAGCCAGAGCGATAGCGTTCATTAAAAAGCGTTTGCGTATCTATTTCAGAGGTCATTGTGCAAAAGTCCTTTGCTACTCGTTTCAAAAACAGAACAAGTCTCCATCGTAGTTGGCATTCCACTGTCGTTAAGGATGCTCTGCCTGTTCAAAAGAGACTGGGAGACCCAACGATTGTGCCTGCTGTGTCAAGCGCGTTTGGACACCCGCGCAAACGATATCGCAGAGGGCATACGTGGTGGCATCAGCAATCGAGTAATAGGTACTCGTTTTCTCGCGTCGCCGTTTCACCAATCCCCCTTGCGCCATCACTTGCAAATGCTTTGAGATATTCGATTGGTTTGCACCCGTCGTTTCGACAAGTTCATTGACCGTGCGCTCTTTTTCCCAGAGAGCAGCCAGCAGTTTTAAGCGCAGAGGTTCTCCCAGGAGACGAAAACGCTCGGAAATTAAGGCCAGCAGCGTATCCGAATACGCAGGGGCAGTATCATGTTGACGCCAGCGTGTAGCCGACGGCACACCAGATACAGGATTGCTCGGGGGATTGCTCATTACACTCTGCCTCGCATGCTTTCATAGACTTTTTCCAACTACATGAACATATGGTAATGGGATAACACATTCTTGTCAAGCCATTGGGTAACAATCGCATAAAACATATACGGGCGACCAAAATATTTTTTACTCGTACTATTACCTATTTTACCTCACACCTGCCATGCATGACACCCATCGTGTCTTGTGGGTGTCATGCCGTTACATGCCATACACCTAGCGCACGGCATCACCTTCGATAATGCGTCCCAGGATATCGCTTTCGTTGAGCAGGATATATTTACCATCGTCGAGGGAAAGCTCAACTCCTGTAAATTTCTGGAAAAGGATCTGGTCGCCAATATCCAATTTTGCCTGGAGCGGTGAACCCTCGCCAACAGCAATGACATTGCCTTTCTGGGGAGCTTCACGCGCTGTATCAGGAATATAGAGGCCGCTGCTTGTTTTCTGCTCAGGGACAATCGGCTTTACCAAAACACGGTCTCCAAATGGTTGAATCATCGTAATCATCATCAGGCTCCTCTCATGCACACGCGCTCGGCACGCTTATGCAATACCCGTTTTTAAACCCAAAAGCTGGTCTATCCGCTTTCGATCAAAACCTACCACCATCTGCCCATCAATATCAACCTGCGGCACGCCCATCTGCCCAGAACGGCGCATCATCTCTTGAGCGGCGCGGGCATCACGACTGACGTCAACATCGGTAAAAGTGATATGCTGCTCTTGCAGGTAAGCTTTGACACGCGAACACCAGGGACAGGTCGGTGTGGAATACACGCGCACACTATGCCCCGCTTTATGTGCAGAAGTGGGCGCGGTAGCAGCCGCTTGCGGCGTCAGCAAGGCATCAAGCGCAGCCTGATAAGCCTGCTTCGGACGCACACCAATCAGACGATTGACAAGCTGACCATGCTGAAAAACAGCAATGGTAGGGATGCTTGCAATAGAGAAGCGACGTGCTGTCGCCTCCTCTTCATCGACATTGAGCTTGGCAACTGTGACTTTTCCAGCATACTCGGTGGCAATCTGCTCGAGAATTGGGGCAACCTTCAAACAGGGCTGACACCAAGACGCCCAGAAATCAACCAGCACAATGCCGCTCTCCGGCCCAACTTTCTGATTAAAGGTAGCATCCGTCAGCGCAATACTCTTAGACATTGTCATTTCCTTCCCTGGTGCGGCACGTCATAGCACACCACACCCATCTCTCTACTGAGCAATGAAGCGAACAAGAGCCGTTTATCTCTTTAGCACGCTCTTCTTCGTCAATGATTTCTTTTCATGACCATATAGTAATATAATCACAAAGCAATGTCAAGCCCTTACCATTGAAATTAGCCACGTGTGACGAAAATGTGATAAATATATATGACTTATTGACTTTATGGCTATAGAGTAATATAATAACAAAAGAAAAGTAACGCACGTGTGCCAAGCCAACAAACTGACACACCATACTGAACAAAATGAGAGGTACATAACGATGTCGAACCGCTTTGGGAATGTACAGATTCCCTCGTTGAATCCACAGGAAGCCTGGCAGAAAATCTCGACAGGCCATAAAGAGACAGGACCAGTGCTGATTGATGTGCGCGAAGGATGGGAATTTCAGAACGGGCATGCACGCGGTGCGGTGCATATCCCTATGAGTGAATTAGCCCAGCGTTTGAACGAGATTCCAGCAAATCGGGATGTGTTCATGATCTGCCAGAGTGGCAGTCGGAGTGGCAGTGTGGTCAAGTACCTTGCCAATAGCGGCTATACCCGTGTCTTCAACGTTTCCGGTGGAACCGGCATGTGGAGTATGCTCGGTCTACCGCTAGAATAAGCAGAGCGCAGACAGAGCTACTCACATTGCGGCATGACACCTGTCATATACGGACAGGTGTCATGCCCGAAGTTCTTAATCAGCAGAGCTGCTCACGCGGTGGCAACAATACTGACGTCATCGACAAAGAAATCAGAGGTTTGATACTGCCCAGGCGCATTCGTGCCATGAAAGAAGAGCGTTACCGTTTTGCCTTTAGACGCATTGAGCGCACCCGTGATATCATAGCTCTCCTGAACCCATGCATTGGTCGCATTGGTATTACAACTTTGTTGCAACACGCGCAGCACGCCCCCGCCACTATTCTGTAGTTGACTGCTGAAGGTATCTTGACATTGGCGCGTACTCTTATTCGTATCGGCATACCACCAATAGGTAATTACGAAGTGCTGATAGTTGGTAGGAACCGTGAAGGTTTGCCAAAGACGATCATCACAGCTCATGTAGCCACAGAGGTATGCGCTATACTGTCCCGTATGCGGATTAGAAGGGTCCACCATCTGATAGCCTTGTGCAGACGACTCTTGCCAGGGTGCCGACCCATTTTCAAAGCCACCATTGCTGATCAGTGTGATAGGCGATGCAGGCGGTGGTGGCGTTGGGGTAGGAGATGGCGTACTTCCTGGCGTTGGCGTTGGCAGAGGGCCAGCCGCCGAGGGTGAAACGAGATCACGTGCTAGGTTATAGGCATCCGGCGAACCGATGCCACTGGCGACATCATAACCCGCTGTCGCCTGATAAAACAAGTTATTACCCGCCACAATATCATGGAAGGCGGGGTACTGCTGCTGTACATTAAACATGGCATACAACGAAGGGTTCGCGAAACCAAGCCGGGCCTTCCCTTGCGTCTGGAGATATTGGTTGAGCGCGCACAACGTAGCGGCCCAGAGCGGCGCAGCCGCGCTAGTGCCGCCTACCGTCATCCAGCCCGTCGCGGGACAGCCAGCATTGGTGACCGTGCAATAGACACTATAGCCCGTCGTGGGGTCACCAACGGCCGCAACATCGGGCAACTGACGCATACCGTTGCTATACTGGCTCTGCACGCCCGGCCCAACCTGCCAGCTTTGCTGCTTAAAAAAGTTGCTAAAGCCGCCACCGCTACCAGCTCCCTTTGGTCCACGCTGTGTCTCGTTGGGATTGGCCCAGACGGCCTCGCTACCATATGTGCCATTAATAAGTTGCAGGCTTGTCGCTCCCACGCCTGTAACATAGGGATCGCTAGCAGGTGAATCGACGCCGAGATTGATATTCTGACAGTCATACGCGCCAGAGTCACCCGCAGCGGCAACAAAGCTCATGCCCTGGGCCGCACCCTGCTTGAAGATATTGTCCAATGTTTGCAGTTCGGCATTCCCTGACGCAGCCTCACACATGCCCCAACTGATCGAAACAACTTGGGCCTTATTGTCCGCCACAATCCTGTTATAGGTATCGTTTAAGCCTTGCGTTGTGTTTGGCCCCTCATACACAATTTGCGCGGCTTGCGGAACAATACCGGCCATCACCTCCATATCTAGTTCTACCTCAACTGCTCCCTGCCCCGCCATACCTGTCGCGTTGTCTACCAACACACGCGAAATGTTGGGCGTATTCAAACCATATTGCTGAAAGTACTGGTTAACATCGCTCTGTTGGTAACCATCCAACTCAAAGAGCGCGACCGTCTGATTATCGCCCAGGATGCCGCTATTCTGGAGCGGTGTGAGATCATACCCATTTGCAAGGTCTTTGGGAGTAAGACCTGAAGGGCTAGCGAGTTGGTGCGCACGTCGTATCATAGCACGCTGGTAGAGCGGCTGATACTGCACGCTGTTATCCAATCCACCAATAGAGGTAATCAGCGGACTGAGCGTGGCGGGAATACTGGGAGACACGCTATTGGCATAGAATGTGCGTGCCCCGAGTTGATAGGTATTGATCTGCGTCTGAAAACTCTGCTGCGCTTGAGCAACGCTTCCCCGTGCATCGATGAGCAAATCATTGGACGAGACGCCAGTGATAGTAAACCCCTGCTGTTGTAGATAGCCAACGATCTGCTGCACCTGTTCGGGGGTAGGCGCAAACAGTTGAGTAAATTGTCCAGCAGTCAGATAATGATGATAAGAGGGAGATTGGGGGTCATAGAGAGCTTGCAAATAGGTATTAAGCGTTGTTTCATTGCGCAAATGTAGCCCAATAGAGAGATTAAGTTGTTGAGCAGAGTCAGCAGCATGAAGAAGTTGCGCATGCTGAAGCAGAGGCGCGGCTTGAGTGGTCAGATTGACCCGCTGGCTCATATCGGCATGCACCAGCACGCTCCGCATAGCCGCCACACTGGCCCCCAGCAGGACGATGGCGGTTGCAAGGAAGAGGAGATTCCGTAGCAGGTTTCGCTGCATAACAAACACTCCATAATAGTCTCTGTAGAGACCTCTGGCGGCCCACACATTCCGCCGCCACTAACCAGGTACGCAAGCGAGGGGAAAAATCGCCTGGGACATTCTTCATAGGATTGTCTGACGCGCCAGACCTCACCGCTTGTCTCCCCATTGTGAGCATGACGCACCCCGGTGCATGAAGCATCCATGTGTGAATAAACGTCCCGGCGCGCTTTTTTGTGGGATTTTTTGCAACTGCCGCGCATAAATCAAAAACAGACTACGATGTTGTGACAAAGCAGTCTGTTTTGATATTTTAGCCTAATGGTGTTGTGGTCGGCGTCGGTGCTGTGGTCGGCGTTGGTGGCACAGTCGGCGTCGGCGAGGGACCACTCGTCGGTGTTGGTGAGGGACCACTCGTCGGTGTTGGTGAGGGGCCACTCGTCGGTGTCGGTGAGGGACCACTCGTCGGTGTCGGCGAAGGGCCGCTGGTCGGCGAGACTACTGGCGTTGTCTGTACGCACTGCGTGCAGTTCGCTACGTAGAGCATGACATTCTGACCAGCCTGGAGCGGCGAACCAGAAGCGGGGTCTGTGCGCTGCACAGTATTCGGAGCCATCGCGGTATTGGGACCTGCCGATTGCACAACATAGCTAATATTCGCCGTTGTGAGGATGCGCTCCACATCTTGTAGTGGTTTCCCAATCAAGCCCTGTGGAACAGTCAGCGTAGCAGTCGGCGAAGAGAGCGGCGTCGCGTTGAGCAAGACCTCGATAGTTGTTCCTTTAGAAGTCTGACGACCAGCAGCAATAGACTGTTGTTTCACCCAACCAGAGGATGGCGATCCCTGTGCCAAACGTAAGGTCAAACCCAGAGCTGTCACTTGTTGCGTGGCGTCCTGATAGCGCAGCCCAATGAGATTTGGCACTGTCACCGACTGCGAGATGGATGTTGGTGGGATATTCTTATTATTATTAGAGAATGGTAAGAAGCCGAGCATGCCAGCCAGATAAATGCTAAAACCCAATAAGAGCAAGGTAGCGAATAAGATAAGAACGGTGATAATGCTGGCAACACGCGAATCTTGCTCCTGCACTACGCCTGTACGCTGCATAAAAAATGGACGAGTCGCGCCTGAACCCTGCGGACCCTCACCAGGCGGTACATACGTAGCAACTGGCCCCTGACCAAAACCCGGCAGCGACGGCGGGCCACTGACGACAGTAGGAGCAGCATACTCGGGTAGCTCACCCATCCCGGGTGTCCCAAAAGCAACCGGATCGGGCAAACGAGTCTGACTATATGCAGATGGTGGGATTGGCGTCGGTGTCGGTGGTAGCATGTTATTGGGTGAAGAGCTACCACGTGTTATTGTGCCACGCCCATTCTGAACTTGTTCACCGCTCGTGCGCGCTACCCCTGGTCTTGGCGGGATAGGCGTGAGAACGGGGCCGCCGGACAGCGATGTCTGTGGCCCACTGGTAGGAATGGTTGGGGCAACATTCTTCCCTAAGACCTCTTCTACAAAAACCGCAAGCGCACGCGCCAGCACGCTACCATCGTGGAAGCGCATCTCCGGCACTTTCTCCAAGCAACGCATGATGATATCTTCAAGAGCGGGTGGGATACTGGGATTGTATTGGCTAGGTGGAATCGGTACATCTTGCAAGTGCTGCATCGCAACGGCGACCGGCGTATCGCCATCAAACGGCGTGCGGCCGGTGAGCATCTCATACATCACAATACCCAGGGCATACACATCGGCAGCCGCATTAACAATCTCGCCCTGGGCCTGCTCCGGCGCATAATATTGTACGGTTCCCAGCGTCATGCCTGTCGTCGTCAGACGCTCGGCATGAATATCCTTATAGACACTGGCAATGCCAAAATCGGTGAGCTTAATTGAACCATCACGCCCAATCAAGATGTTTTGTGGCTTGACATCGCGATGCACAATTTCGCGGCGATGGGCTGCTGCCAATCCCAAGGCGACATCATGGGCAATAATAACCGCACGCTCTATGTCTAGCTTACCACGCGAGCGCAGATAACGACGCAGGTCAGATCCATCGACCAGCTCCATGACAATATAATAATTACCACCGCTCTGCCCATAATCATCCACCCGCACAATATTTGGATGCCGCAACGATGCCGCCGCTTTCCCTTCTAGCTGAAAGCGGGTCACAAACTTAGGGTCTGTGCTATATGCCTCGCGTAGCACCTTGACGGCCACAGGACGATTCTTATCTTTTAAATCATATCCTCGATAGATCACCGCCATACCGCCGCGACCAATCGAGTCTTGTAATTGATATCGACCACCCAAAATTTCGTTTTGCATAGCTCTCCGCACTTACAGGTGACGGTCTAACATTCGCGTACCACGCCACTATTCTAACCTATTTTGGGACAGAATGGAACAATTTACACGAAATAGTACTCTTAACAGTCGGACTTTTGAGAGACCTCATGCACTATGCCTCTGCGAATACACCACACTCATGCTCAACCCCTCAAGGGTTTTCAGCTTGCGTAATACCACCGCATCGGCTTCGATCAGAGTTTATCGGCAGCAACCCCAAGCAGACGCTCGTCGCCAACGCGCCGCGTGATACGTAATGCATCCATATGTTCAAGCAGCGGTAGAATATATTTGCGCGTCGCACCTAGCACATCGCGCGCTTCCGCCGCCGTCATCTTCGTATGGAGACGTAGATAGGCGACTAACCTGTTCACCGCTTCGTCGTAGGTTTCACGCAGAAAGAGAATGCCATCACCTAATTTGACCAAACGTCCCTGTTCGATCAATGCCAAAACCACCTCTGCGCCTACACTTGCTTCGGCCTCCGCTCGCCCAGGCGGCGTAAATGGATTTTCCCTGAAACGTTGGAGCAGTTGTTCAACCTGCTGCTGCTGTTTTTCAGAGAAACGTGGCGTAAAGCCCGGCAAGCAGATCAGCCCGCCAGCACTCGACGATGTGCCCGTGAACGATGTCGGCACTGCAATATTCGCCACCGCCTCCACATGCCCCTCGGCCTGCAAGACGGCAAAGAGCAGTGGTGCCATTTTAGGAGACAAGCCCAAACGGGCACGCCATTCCTCTTTTGCCAAGCCACCGCGCAAGGGATTCTGCCGATGATAGTCGCCTACGATGCGTTTTGTCTCTTCTTCAAGCACATCCCAAAGCTGTTGAGCAAACCAGACGCCCTCTTCTCCTTCTCCTCCAATATGGCGTACTCTCTTCTCAAATAATAACGTCGTCAATGTCTGGAATGTCACATCTCTAGCCAGATTACACTGTTTAACAATCTCAGCCAGTTCATATCCCTCGATACGCACAGCCGTTTTTGGTGCGCTCCCACCCTTCGCCATCGTGCGCCCACCGGCATGACGGTCTAGAGCAGCCAATACCAGCTCTTCGGGCACACCATGCGAGAGCCGCTCCAGGTTCTCTAAGACTGTCGCTTGCATACGCCGATGGTAACGCGGCAACACATCGACAACCTCGCCACCGCCAATGGTTGCACTCGGCGACGGGATACGCAGAATGAAACGATCACGTCTTGCTACTACTGCTGGCTGACTCAGGCGCAATTGCACCCATCCGCTCTGCCCCGGCTGTATCTCTTCGCTATCGAGTAGACGCACACGAGCAGAGATCTCCTGTGAACCCGTGTAGACATCCACCGACGTATTATGGCACAAGGGATGCTCAGCATCCTTCAGCAGTTCAATGTGGGCATCAAATAGCATCGTCGAACGCAACTGTCCGGGCAGCGCGACAACGTTGCCGCGTCCCAGTTCGCTGCGCGCCACACTGGCGATATTCATCGCGACACGGCTGCCTGGTTGCGCTGTTTCGATCTGCTGACGATGAGTTTGCAGGGTACGAATGCGTGCTTTCATGCCCTTCGGCAAAATTTCGACCTCCTGCCCCACCTTGAACGCACCATCGAGCAACGTGCCCGTGACAACTGTCCCAAAGCCCGTCATCGTGAAAACGCGATCTATCGGCAGACGCGGGCGTCCGATATTCTGGCGTGTCTCCGCCTCTTGCAAGGCACGCTCTATTTGCTCGACAAGTTGCGGCAATCCCTGGCGCGTGTAGGCGGAGACGGGAATAAGCGCAGAACCAGCGAGCGTTGTCGGCCTGAGCAGTTCCTCGACCTCTTCACGCACCAGCTCTAACCATTCCTCATCGACAAGATCGGCCTTTGTAAGAGCGACCACGCCACGCGGCACACGCAGAAGATCAAGAATTGCGAGATGCTCGCGGGTCTGTGGCATCACGCCTTCGTCAGCAGCAATGACGAGCAGGGCGGCATCAATCCCACCCACGCCCGCCAGCATATTCTTGATAAAGCTCTCATGACCCGGCACGTCGACGATACTGACTTCACGCCCGCTCGGCAGCGTGAGCCAGGCAAAGCCCAGGTCAATCGTCATGCCGCGTTCTTTCTCTTCCGCCAAACGATCAGGATCAATGCCCGTCAATGCCTTAACCAGTGTCGATTTGCCATGATCGACATGTCCAGCAGTCCCAATGCAACTCATAATCAGTCCATAGCTAGATATACGTGCGTATTTCTCAGAAACCCAATGACGGCAGCCGGAAAAACACAATGTGACAGCGACAAGGTTCAGTATACAATATGCGGTGGACCAGGCATTTGTGAGAATTTACAAGATTGCGAACGTTTTTCACACATCCAGGTTTGCGCTGCGGGCATGGCTTTCGATGAAGCGGCGGCGTGGGCCAACCTCGTCGCCCATCAGCATATTGAAGGTCTTGTCGGCTTCAAGGGCCTCTTCCACATTGACTTGCAGGATCGTGCGTTTCGCCGGGTCCATCGTCGTGTCCCACAGTGTCTCAGGGTTCATCTCACCCAGGCCTTTATAACGCCCAACCTCTGGTTCCTTACCATTGTGTGTCACTTTATACTCCGCCACCAAGCTATCACGTTCCTCATCAGTATAAACATAGCGCACCTGCTTGCCCATCTTAATGTGGAAGAGCGGCGGTTGCGCAATATAAAGATGGCCGCCATCGATCAAAAGCGGCATATGGCGGAAAAAGAAGGTCAGCAGCAGCGTGCGAATGTGCGCTCCATCAACATCAGCGTCGCACATAATCACGACACGCCCATAGCGCAGGCGCGTCAGATTGAAGTGTTCACCGATGCCGACACCGAGGGCGGTAATGATATTTTTGATCTCGGCGTTTTCCAGAATTTTATCGATGCGCGCACGCTCGACGTTTAAGATTTTACCACGTAGTGGCAGAATTGCCTGAAAATGACGGTCTCGTCCCTGTTTTGCGCTCCCGCCTGCCGAATCACCTTCCACCAGGTAGAGTTCGCAGCGGTCGGCATGCTTCTCGCTACAATCGGCCAGTTTGCCCGGCAAGGTGGTGTCAAGGGCATTCTTGCGTTGAATCAGGTCGCGGGCAGCACGGGCCGCCTCACGCGCACGCGCCGAGAGCAGGCACTTGTCGATGATGGCTTTGGCTTCGCTCGGCGTCTCTTCCAGATAGCGGGTCAACATCTCGCTTGCAATGGCCTCGACAATTGGACGTACCTCTGCATTGTTGAGCTTGGATTTTGTCTGCGCCTCAAATTGCGGATTCGGTATCTTGACGCTGACGACGGCTGTCAAACCTTGACGCACATCGTCTCCCGACAGGTTGCCATCTCGCTCTTTGAGCAAGTTGGCTTTGCGCGCATAGTCGTTGAGGGCACGGGTCAAGGCACTGCGGAAACCGGTGATATGCATACCACCATCGACCGTATTGATCCCATTAGCAAAGGAAAACTCAGTACAAGACCAACTATCGTTATACTGAATTGCCACTTCGACTTTGACACCATCGACATCGCGCACCGTGCTAACCGGGCGGGCCTGAATGGTTGCCCTGTTCTTATTGAGATAGCGTACAAAAGAGACCAGACCCCCCTCGAAGTAGAAGGTCACGTCACGGTCGGTACGTTCGTCGTACAGCCCAATCGTCATACCGCGATTGAGATAGGCCATCTCGCGGAAACGCTGCGCCAGCACATCAAAATTATAGTCAAGCGTCTCCATGACGGTCAGATCGGGTAAGAAAGAGGTGATCGTTCCTGATCCCTCAGCTGCGCCCCTATCTTCTAGCGGGCTGGTGGGAACGCCTTTTGCATAGTTCTGGCTCCAGGCATGCCCATCACGTTTGACATCCACGCGACACCATTCGGCAAGGGCGTTGACCACAGACACACCAACACCATGCAAGCCACTACTGATTTGGTAGCCGCCGCCACCAAATTTGCCGCCCGCATGCAGGACCGTCATGACCACTTCGAGCGTTGAGAGGCCGGGGCGCTGGTGATGCTCTTCGACGGGAATGCCACGCCCATTATCTTCAATTGTCACCGAACCATCGGCATGAATGACGACCTGCACCGTGTCGGCCCATCCCGCCATGACCTCATCGATGCTATTGTCTACCACTTCGTAAATGAGGTGATGCAAGCCACGTTGGTCGGTTGCACCAATGTACATGCCAGGGCGCACGCGCACGGCCTCCAGGCCTTCGAGAATCTGAATATTCTGCCCACCATACCCATCGCTTCCAGTGCCATTTTTGCCGTTACCATGCCCATTGCTGCCGCCATGCCCCACTTGATTGAGGAGCGCATCTTGATTTTCTGGAGTTTGCTCTGCCATTGCTGATTCTCTCATTTTTGCCATAACGCCTGCACAATCCTTTGGTCGCCGTTGTGATCGGTCTTATCGTCATAGAAGCACATAGTATGCGGTTACACAGTTTATCCCTCACCACAGCCATAGAGAGCCTGCTAGTAGAAAACGTAGAGCAGGCGCACAGCACAGATGCCAGGAGGTGTATGCTGGTGGAGGACTACACGAACCTATAAAGATATTCTTATTAGAGCATGGGAAATATGGTAAAGATTACCACATTTTCACCTCTCTATTATAGCATATTCTGCTTGATCTACCAAATTTCTGACGGAAAATCACCGAAAAGGGGGATAAGAAATAGACGTTGGTGCATCGTTACCCAACGCCTATTCCCCGAGAAAATGCCGCGATGCGTGTTAAAAGCGATTATTGCCGAGCGTACCACTGATAGGCATCCCTTGCATCCCCTGATTACCCGGTATGCCTTGCATCACCGGCACAGGCATCCCCGGCATGCCTGCCATATTGGGGATCGGTGCATTGCCAAGATTAGTGGTGCAGTAAGGACAAAAGCTCCAACGTGGTTCAAGCAGACGCTCGCACTTGGGGCACGGCCGCTTCAGTTTCTGCCCACACGAGGGACAGACCTGGAAATCAGACTCCACACGAGCATGACAATGGTTACAGGTTTGCCGTTCTGTCATCTCGGCGAGGAGCGACTCTTCTTCCAATTGCCGCTCATACACCTCAGCCAACGTTTGGCGCGGGCGCAAAATCATATAAATGAACAGGCCACCCACAAAGAAGACGGCAACCAACACTGTTGCAAGAACTTGCGAAAGCATATCTTGCGTGCGGGCACGGATATCGCGGAACGTCCAGACGACCAGACTTATCCAGAAAATCACAAGAAAAGCAACAGTACACCCAATCAATGGGACAACAAAGCTATTGAGCGTATTGAGTAAGTTTGTAGTGCCGCCCGCCAGAGCAGTCGCGATTACTATAGGGAAATAAGCATTCACCGGACACATGCCCCTTTCAAAAACAGAGTATAGTACTGCCTCCCAGTACACCTAGACGATTTCAATTGCTTACATTACAATCTACAACGTATGCACAGGTCGAATTGAACACACAATGGGCTAAATTGGGAAAAGATGTAGCAAATGACTATTTCCATTCCTGTTTTGCATATATTGGTATTTGTTCCATCAGTCACGATACAAAAATCAATGTCATGATCCCCCCTCCACATATCTCCACTACGACAGTGCGCGCCAGCGGATCGCTCTCGTCACCACCGACGATGTCTAGTGCTTCTCCAGTCATCTCCTCTAACAAGTTTGCCTCATAGGCCGCTCTAAAAGCAACCGACGGGCGTATAGACGCGCGCAACGAACGCGCCAGCGGATTATACACACGCACAAGTAGTCCATTGCCGGCATTGCTACGCTTGATTGCGCTGATGACCAGTTCGCGTGGCTCAACAACCAACAGCGCCCCCTGAGCAGGCAACTGGCCCGCATGCAGGTCAGTCACAATAGCACGAGTGGTCAGCGGCGTATTAAAGGCCAGTGCCTCTTGTAAGACGAACGCGCCTTCCGTTTCCCAGTTACCTCGATGCGGCACAAGCGCATAATCAAACTCATGATGGCCCAGACACTGCGCCTCCGGCGTATGCTCCATCGGCCCCGCGTGCCCACGTCGCACCGTTAAATCATCCCGCGAAAGCCATTCCACACAGCGTAAAAGCGTTACCGCTACGCCCTGTTCGCCCTCTGCAAGGCCAGGACCCGTGCGCAAAACCTCATATTCCGGCAAACCACGATTGAGAATCGCCAGCCCAAGCTCTCCGTTACTGACATCCACAAAACGCTTCTGCGGAAAGGTGTTCACTGGCATCTCAACCCACTCCCCCACATTCGCCGGGTGTGGCTGCTCTGCCGGACGCAACCGTACCTCAAAAGTCCCTTCACTGGCTACCTTTTGTACTACGTATGGAACAGGAAAAAGGACACGCACACGATGATCTTTCACACGGTTCTCTATGCTTGTATGTATATCAACGCGTCGCACACCAGTTGTTACCGCAACTCTGCTTACAATAGGACAACTTGTTACGCGCTCACTCCGTCCGCTACGATTGGCCGTACAAGCTCCTGCTAACGACCAGCGTCCACTAATACGCAAGACAGCTCGCAATGGCCCAGCTTGCTCGATCTCAATCTTGGGGGCTTCCGCAGGCAGCCCCACAAGCAGGTCATGTTCGGGCGGACAGTAGTTGTACAGGTCGCCAATATCGCCACCATCCACAAAACGGTTGAGGCCCGTAAAAACTGCATTGGTCTCCTTATCGGTAATCGTCAGCGTCCCATCCTGTACATCGGCTTCAACACGATAATAAGCATTCTCAATGACGTTCTCGTGCGCAGACAGCAAAGGATCGTGGACAGAGGGTGTTTCAGGAAAATCACTGAGTCCACGTGGATAAAGCCAGAACGTTTTCACTCCATAGGCCGGCAGACCTGTTGCCAAGATTTCAAGCGTCTCACGTGCCTGATCGACCAGCGAGACCTCGAAAGTCTGGATATCCTCACGATGCAGCAGGTCAAGGAGTTGCTGCCCCGCGTGATGAATCTCCTGCTCATTCACCACGACACGTCCCTTTGGAGCAACCATCAATTCAATATAGAGTACACCCGGTTGGCGCGGATGCACTTCATGGTGAATAGGCGACTCGCTATAATCCTCGATGAAGATACGCGTGAGATCATAGGCGTCATCGGACTGCCCAGTGAAAGATGCCATCATCCCACGTGCCATCTGAATCAGTTGTTCGGGCGTGCTGACACCAGAGAGCAAAGCGGCAGTTGCCAGCATTTCACGCGCAATGGGCAGAGAGCCGAGTTCTGCGCGCCAGCGTTCCACGATGCGATAGGGCATACGCTGTCCCTGCGCATCAACGATGATGGCGTTATGCAGCGAACCGGGGAGTTGCACTGTCGCCTGTACGGCCTCTGTGCGTGGCCCAGGGGCAGGATTAAAGACCACAATAGGCACTGGGATATAGCCACTGTGCGCTGATTGGAAGGGCGCATTGGTTGTCATAGCCGCAACAAGTTGTTGCATGGCGTCCGCGAGCAGGCCCTCGCCAACCTGCTGACTCTGGGCAAAACGCACGCTATTCTCACGGTGGACTTGATCGATGCTACAGCCGCAGATGCTATCATGGGGATGGTTTTGCAACAGATATCGCCACGCCAATGCCACAAGTTCGCGCGGATAGGCCGCTCCGATATAACTGGCCCAAGCTGTCAGTGGCTCAACCCAACGTTCCAGCAGATGTTCGGTGGCATTGTTCTGCTGTTTGATCCACATGCGCGTAGAGAGAACCGAGGGCAACAGTGGCGCGAATTGACCACTACGCATCTCACCCGTCAGCGTTTGCAACGCCTCAGCGAGCGTCTGCCCATGCTGGTCATGCCATTGGCGCACCTGCTCTATGTATTGTGGCAACGTGCCAATGTGTACTTCTAGCCCATCATAGACGGTTGATGGGCCGTGATGCGCCTCTAATTGAGTCAGCAACTGCTGATGCAGTGGGTCGATATGCGCGAGACGCTGATGAGCGGCAGCAAGCACGGCGGGCAAACCGACTTGTGGTTCCAAATGATCGGAACCATTCATGAAAAGCAACGTGTCCGTCGTGGCTTTAGGCAGAATATTAGTAACCAGCAGTTCGGTGCGCGTCACAAACTCATCCACCTGAAGCGGCATCTGGCGGGCGTTCGAGTAGCCAAGAGGGTCGGCAAGATGGATGACCAGCACACTTGTCCCATCGGGTGCGCTCCACAAAAACTCACTATGGCGCGCTTCCTCGCCCACACCACGCCAGAAGACCGCGCTCTCAATACCCACCCCGTGCAAGATTTGCGGCAGTTGCGCAATATGCCCAAAGCTATCAGGCACATAACCGACGCGCATCGGCGTGCCAAAATCTGCGGCACAGCGCAGGCCAATCTGCAAATTGCGAATCAGCGACTCGCCGCTCACCAGAAACTCATCCGGTTGTAGATACCAGGGACCAGTCAAAATGCGCCCTGAGCGGATAGCGTTGGCAAGCCGCTCACGCTGTTCCGGCTTTACTTCCAGGTAGTCATCCAGGATAATCGTTTGACCGTCAAGCATAAAATAGCGAAATTGCGGGTCATGATCGAGCGTGTCGAGCAGCAAATCAACTGTTTTCACCAAACGCAGCCGAAATTGCTGAAAGGTCTGATACCATTCGCGGTCCCAATGTGTGTGTGGGACAAGAATAATATGAAGTTGCTCGCCCATAATGCCCCCCGCTGTTGATGATCTTCCCTTCAAGATGTGTCAGGATTATCAAAATTATAGCGTATGACAGCTTATGTAGCAACCGCAACAACAACTTTTTTTGAAGCTTCGCCGTCTAGGGACACACTACAGCTCTGTCAAACGTCATGGCGGCTGTTTTGGCAGTTCGTTCATCTTCAATTGATACACAGGCATGTGTATCACATGCATGACACCCCGTAAGTGTTATGCTCATCCTCTCTATGACGTTTTGACAAAACTGTAGGGACCGATTCATCGCGTCCGTCGCCTGTGTACTGACAATGCGCGTTTTCCTCTGGCACGGTGGGCGCAGAATGGCAGGCGTGATGCTTGGGCGTGGCGGACGCGATGAATCGGTCCCTACGGTTCTGTCAGGCATTTCGGGTAAAGCAACACACCCTCCACACCGCAGACCGATTGCTTCTATTTGAACAGTATTGACCCTTGTGGTTGCCCGTCTGTTCACACAACGTGACGACGGCCCAAAGACCTCCCCATGCACTTGTCCTTGTTTCCTTACACAAAAAACGTGTGCAATCACGTTTGACAGTGCACTACCTGTACAATACGTAGCCAGCTAAGCCCGCCAAACCTAAAATGATGAGCAGGTTCACCTTACGCGTGAGCGCAAGCCCAAAGGCCACACACGCGATAATCCAGCCGCGCCAGTCAGTCCCCGGTTGGCGAATAATTGTCCAACAAACGGTGAGCGTAATGCCGACCACGCCCAACGAGATGCCTTTCATCAGGCCCGGAACCCATTTTTGTTGCTCGATACGATGATAGCCCGTCGCAACCGCCAAGACGAGCAGGGCGGGCAGCGTGATCGCCACCAGGGCCAAGAACGCTCCGAGATAGCCATAGGTCAGGTAGCCTAGGCTAATCACCCACAAACCATTAGGGCCGGGGCTGATCTGCCCAATCGCTATCGATTCGCCAAAATCAGCCTCAACCGCCCAACCATTGGCAAGCAAGTCTTGATGCAAACTTGGCAGATTGCTAAACCCACCCGTTGAAAAAAGGGAGGCTTTCAAAAAGAGCAGAAAATATAGCAGTGGACTAATCATGGCGCACATTCCCTTCCTCGGCTATCTCAGGAGCCGGTGTAGGCGGGGTGCGTTTCACGCTGCGCCAGGGTGTAAAGATCATTGCCCCCAGCAGGGCAACGCTGAGCAGCAAGACGATCACCGAGAGTTTGAAAATCAGCAAGGCTGCCGCGCTGGCAAACATGATGGCAAGGCTCAGACTGAGAGCCGTGATGCCCAGCTTATATTCACGTTGCACAATTGGGCGCGCGAAATTGACCGCGACGAGAAACATAATGCCCGCCGTTGCTGGAATGACGCCGCGCAGGATGGCCTGCACTGCCCGTGAATGCTGCACAAGCACAAAACCTGCGGCGAGAAGACAAGTAATCGTCGCGCTCGGCAAGAGCAGACCCAGCAGTGAAGCAACAACACCACGCCACCCGCTAAGTTTGCGTCCAATCAGCACTGTCATCGCCACAATATTGATGCCGGGCGTAAAAAGACAGAGGTTCCAGTATTGAGAAAACTCTTCGATCGTCATCCAGCGTTGTTGATCGATAAACGTGCGCTGAATAAGAAAGACGGTGGAAGCCCCACCGCCAAACGACTGCAAACCAATCAGACCCCAGAGGCGAAAGAGTTGCCACGGAGTCGCTCTGGGCGTTTCTTGCACTGTATGCATGATAGGTAACCTTACTCTTCTTCAAATCCATAGCCGTCAAAGCGCAACGTGCGACAGTTCTCCGTCACCGTCCGCACGACATCGAGCGGCACACCATCAGGGAGCATCGCCTGTATTTCCAGCGTGATTGTGACGTTCGCGTGAGTCAGGCTGGTCAGATGCTTGATGACCTCTTCCATGAGCTTGCCTGCATCGGTTCCCATGCGGCGTGGGTCAATCTTGACGGAACCATAGAAGCGATGTGGTGGCACTTCCTCTGCTCTGACAAGGGGCGGAGACGCAATTGGGATGAATGGTTGGGCCACAGAGCCGACGGGCGGCGTTAGCTCCGCACCACTAGCACTGTTGCGCTCGACGACGACAGGGCCAGTGCGTGGTGGTGTTTCAGCATAGATGATATTCGATGACGAAGGGAGAATGCTTGGTTTGGGAGCAGCGTCGGCGGCCAGTTGCGCAGCGGCAACTGCCGGTTTGACCACAAGGCTGCTGGCGATGACGCTCAGGCTGATCGTTTGTCCCGCTTTGAGGCCCAAATAACGGTTGCGCTCTGCATCGTAGCTCTCGGCATAGGCGAAGGTTTCCTGCTCCCATACCTGTGATTGCACGCCGTCACGGATGGCATTCAGCAGTACCTCGCTGTTTTTTAGGCGCGGCAGGTAGACGTAGCGGGCAAAGTAATCTGCCAGTTCTTTGATGCTGAGATGATTGTCCTTCCAGAGGGGGATGCGATCTAGTTCAGCACGTAGCAATGTTCCAGCGTACTGCGTAATCAGCAGTTCCTCACTCTTGAGGCGGCGACTGGCGTTTTGGGCCAGCGTGCTTTGGGGTTGCGGCTGCAACTTCAACTCTCCCAGGTAGTCCGCTTTGTGCGGGTCGGGCTGGTCGGGCATGAGCAGCCAGAGGTAGGTTTCCGGGATGCGGGCCTCGACACTCTTGTGGGCCTCCTCGCGTTTGGTCATAGCCTGATTGCGCTGGAAGGCGTCCAGATTGAGCGTTTCGCTCTCCTGCCAGATCGAGTCCCAGGCGAGATATTGGCGCACACCCTGTTTCAAGTCTTCCAAACGGTTGCGATCAGCCGCGAGAAAGATCAGCGTGTTGCGGTAGTTGCGCGGCGTGTTGCCACGCATGTCGAGCATCTGCCTGGCGGCCTCGCGTGCGCTGCTCTGCTGATCGCGTAAGGCGTGGGTGAGTTCGGGCTTGAGCAGCACCAAGCGCGTTGCCATCTCGTCATCAGCAATATCGGCACCAGACGCCGGACAGACATGCACTCTGGCAAAGTCGCCACGGGTGCTTTGTTCGCTGCGGAGACGTTGCTCGATTTCCTGGTAGACACGGTCCTCGTCTTGCTGTGCCGCCCGGTCCTGCGCCAGTCGCGTCACACTCGGTTGCGTCGCGTACCAATAGCGTTGTCCATTGAGGTAGAGATGGGTGGCCTGATCGGAGAGGCGGCGCAAGGCATCGCCAAAAGTGGCAACACTCTCCCCCGGCTGCACACAGCCCAGTTTGATGAGGTCTTCGGTCAATCCCTTGTTCGGATTCTGCGGAACGGGGGCTGAGCCGAGAAAGATCGTGCGGGCCACGCGCCGACTGGCGGAGTAGCGGCCAAGCGTGGTGTTATCGTTATCGAGCCGCAAGGGTAGCGCGTGGGGACCATCCACGTCCTTTTCAATCACGGGCGTCCAACTGTTTTCCAGGTGGCGCGTCAATTCAAATTGCACACTACCGGCGTGCATCGGCACGGTGGCGGGCAAAATGAGCAGGCTGCCATCCTGTTGTTCCCACAAGGTATGCACCACGGCTGCCATCAGACGCAAGACGCCACGAGTGCGCTGAAACTGATCGATGGTGGACCAATCGCGGTAGAGGCGGTTGAAGAGTTCGGGATGAATGGGATAGGCCGATTGGATACGTCGCTCGTAGTCGCTATCGCGGCATTCAGCAGGGAACTCTTGCGGCTGTGTGCGGTACAACTCGACGAAGGCTTTAGCCACGGCATCACGGGCGACAAACAGTGATGGTTGTGTGATGGGTTGGAAGAGGCGACGGCGCACGATCTCAAAGCCCTCTTCCGCTTCGGCAGGTCGCCAGGGAGACTCGACGCGCCCAAAGATATTCTTGAGGCGTATCGCCGCCTCGCGTCCACCTTCGCCCCCTAGTTCATTGTCCGAGGCGGGAATGGTCGCTACCACCAGCGTTTGGGGAGCTGCTTTGGCGGCTTCGGTAAGGGCCTGGGCAAAACTGAGATTGGCGTCAAACGATCCAGCAGGCAAGCCCGCCACGTCATACAGTTGGCGCACAAAAACGACCCATTCATCAATCAAAATCAGGCACGGGGACGCCTGCACAAACAGCGTGCGTAAGACTTCTGAACCTGGACTGACGCCTTGCCGATCAGCCTGAGCCACCAGCGCATAGCCCTCACGGCCAAGCAGTTGCCAGGCCAGTTCTCCCCACAGCGTATGCACAACACAGCCATCGGGCTTCTCGCGGGTCTGTCCTGGAGAGAGTTCATAGCCCACCAGGACCGCACGGCGTGCCGCTGGCGGACGTGTCACTCCCGCTTCGGCAAGGACAGATTCCATGCCGACCAGATCAGTGACGGGAACACCTGCAAAGAGGTGATAGAGAGCCAGCAGCGAATGCGTTTTGCCACCGCCGAAGTTCGTTTGCAGATCAACCACCGGGTCGCCGCCCGTGCCATTCAAGCGTTGCAGGGCTGTGACCAGCAGTGTGCGCAAACCTTGCGTCAGATAGGTGCGCTGAAAGAAGTCGCGTGGGACACGGTACTCGTCGGAGCCAACGCCGCGATGCACCTGGGCCAGGTCTGCCGCGAACTCGGCCTGCTGATAGCGACCAGAGGCGACATCGGGATGCGGTGTGACGACCTCGCGCCAGGGACGCAAGCCGCCGCTCGGACGCCCTTCTACGGGAGCCACTGCCCCCTTGCGCGTCTCGTTGCGAACCTGCTCTTCAAAGCGCACGCGCATCAGTTCATATTTCTGCCGCTCAATCTCGCTCGCTTGCTGCGCCGCCGAGATCGCCGTGAGCAGGCGTTGCATACTATCGAGGGCGCGATAGGCGTCATCGGTGCTAAAGGCTTCCTGATGCGCCCACTTGTTGCGGGTGGTTCGCAGTTCGCTCACCAGACTGCGCTCGGCATGGCCCAGAGCCTTACTAAACACGGCATTCCACTGATCCCACACAATGAGCAGTAGCCCTTGCGTATCCAGATGAACACCGTCGTCGTTGTCGGGAAGATGCTGCTCGCGCAGTGATTTGACGGCCTCATACTGCCAGCGTGGCCCATATTTCGCCAGCAGTTCGCGCTCGACAAAGGGCCGCAGTCCCTCATTTAACAAGGTGAGCGCATGTCCGACGCGCTCGTGATTGCTCTGTGCCATTTAATAGTACCTTTCCGCCCATGTTCACTATGATTGCCTTTTTCAAAGGAAACGGCCTGCTGTGGGTCTGCGCGCTATGTATGCAAGTTCTCTTCTACGCATCCTCTGTACAATCATCTTCCTATCCTAAAAAGGTGGCTTCCCACAAGCCTGTATCGCTAGCCTCGCGTCGTGCCAAGCGGCTAATCTCCGACCACGATGTAACCAGACTGTTGTAGGCCAGTGCCTCACTAGCCCATCCTTTGCGTTCGCAAAGCGTGTAGAGACGATAGGCTAGATCACGGGCCAGTTCTCCCTGCTCGCTCACCTGACGCAGGATGTCGCCCGCACCGCCATCGCCCTTTTTGTCCAGTGCCTCAATCATGCGCTGCATCACCTCCCACACCGTCAGATGTGCGCTCTTCGCATTCCATGCTGTTACCAGCTCGTCGCGGCGCAACAGGCGTACTTTGCCACCTTTAGAGGCCAGCAAGCCCGCATCGACCAACACGTGCAAGGCCGTATTCTTGGCTTTGGAGAGCGTCTCGGCCCGTCCATACTCGCCCTCGTCGTGTGCATACTCCTCGAACCAGGCAATGGCCCAGCGCGTTTGTCCGTCGTACTCGCCCTCTTGCTCTGCCAACACCTCATCGAGCGTGCGGTTAATCAGTTGCAGCGCGGTCCGCACTCGCAGCGGCGTGCCATCCGACTCAACGACCCTGCTATAGCGCGAATAGATTGCCATACCAGGGCCAATGCTGGCTTGTGCCAGGTCCACCGGAGCAATGCTGCCATGTTGCAGCATTCGCAGCGCATCCGGCAATTCGGCACGCAACTCCTTGAGAAACTGCCGCCGCGAGGCAACTGGAGCATCGACTGGACGCGGACGACACACCAGCACGATAGAAGAGGCGAGGGCATTGGTATTCATTGCCACTTGACGAGTTTTCATCTCTGTTCGCATGGGCCACGTTCCGGTAATAGCGAAGCCCGCACGAATCAGTCCTTCAAGCATTGTTTCCCATCCGGTAGATGCGACAATCGCTGTTCCATTGTTATTCTTACTCACACCCTCATCATCATCGTCATGAGTTTCAGTCTCAGATTCCGCCTCGGCCTGCTTGAAGGCATAGTACACGGTCATCGGATAATCAGGTGTATGGACAGCTCGCATTCGCTCAAATGCATGACCCAGACCCGTCTCAAAAAACTCCTGTGCCTTGCTCTTGCTACCGCCAAAACGGTACGGGGTTGCCACCAGCTCCGTTGCTTTAGGCACAAGCATCGTCCTGAACAGGTCGGGATAGATGCTCCCAAGCGAACGGCGCAACCAGACATAGAAGAAATCAGCCAGATCAGCATAGCCGATATTGTCATAATAGGGTGGATCAGTCGAGATCAGCGGATGGCTCATGCCACTGACGCTTGCTGTCGCGTCTCGCTGTTGTACTTCACCCTTTGCTATGTACGGCGATGCGGCAACGACTTCAACTACCCAATCAACTGCACCTTGAAAATTTCCGCTGGAATCACTCATGGGATTCGCCTCAGCATAGTCCCATACCATCGGAATTGCTTGACGCGCAAACGTGTTCCGTATTGTGTCTCGTCCTGAATGCCAAGAACAAATAGAAGACCAATAATCAGCTCCCTTATCTAAAGCAATCCCTAAATAGGTTGCCACCGCATCGGCATACGCATTAGCTCTCATTCCACCATCATTAAGCGCGATGCCGTCAACAGCCATGCCTGCACGCGCTGCATCAGCTAGCACACGCTCGCGCGCTTCTTGCACCAAGTCGCTGAATGTCGTGAGGGCCACAAGCTGACGAGGAGTAAACAGCTTGTCATAAGAATTTAAGCCATAAATAGGTGTATTAAAATTTCTAGGATTTTGTGGAAGAGGAGCTTCAGGTTTCCATGTTGGTTGAGCTTTTGCTGCAATATTCGCTTGCTCATCCGTGGGAGCAAGATAGATACGCCCACGTTGCCCTTCCGCCACAATTGCCATCATCTGCGCTCCCATGCGTCCAGCTTTGCCCTCGCTACGAATGTAGTCAAATGGAACGGAAGTGCTGCAAGCTACACAACGCGCACCTTGTCGGTTCACCGTGCCATCTAATGGTTTGCCTTTGCCCGTTTGCACCTGAAAATGCAATGTTGGTGGTATGGTCCTGTCGTCAACTTCTGGTGCTACCCACGTTTCTTTACCTTTCTTTTTCGAGAGCCACCATTTATTAGTCAATGGCATCTGCATCCCACAGGCGGGGTTGGGACAGGTGACGGTTCGTACCCATAACCAGGCAATCACCGTTGCTTCACCACTACCATATTCTTTTGGCAACATCACTTTCGGGTAGAGCTGCCCAATCCGCTTTTCGGCCTCATCGCGCATCCACTTCCCGTAGTAGCGCACATCTTCAGCCAATCCGCGCGCCCCTTGCCACTCCTGACCCATCAGCGTGCGTTGGGCGTCGGGATGCACGGGTGGGCGTCCAGCAAACTTGGGCGGAATCTCGATCAAGGCTTTGTTGATGAGGACGGCAACGGGGTTGAGGTCGCTGGCGTGCGCCTCTAAGCCCAGGCGTTGCGCTTCGAGCGGAATAGAGCCACCACCCGCGAAGGGGTCTAAGACGGGCGGCGGATTGCCGTTGGTCGCCTGCTGAATTTCTGCGCGCACCGTTGCCATCAGGTCATTATCATTGGCATTTTCCCACTTGACCATCGCTTCGATCAGGTCGAAGAGCCGTTTGCGCTCCTGCTCCTGGGCCTTGTCAGTGGGGAACTGTTCGGGATGCTCCGAGGGGTCATCGATCAGCGAGGCAAAAAGCACGGCGCGACAGGTTGCCAATGGCTTGCGCGACCACCATAGATGCAGCGTGGAAGGATGGCCGTGACGAATGGATTTCTCGCGGGCCGATTCTTTATTGATAGCGTCGAGCGGCAGAGCCACCTCGATCAATTTTTTGCGATACGGTGTCTCATGGGTCATAGCGGACTCGCTCCTTTGTGCAATAATCTTGCCAGATCATACACCACGCTGGTTGCCGCGAAATCGGGTTCGCTCTGAAACGGGCGCATGACATAATGGGTGCTGGTCTGCTGACCATCGACCTCGACGAGGGCAAGGATGAAGGCATCGGGCTTGTTGAGGGCGGTCAGGATTTCGTTTTTGGTGACAATCACGTGTGTTGCCCCCTGCACGCGCCCCTTGACTTCGATGAAGCGCAACTGGCCCGTCGCGGGAACCCGCGACTCGATGTCATAGCCGCATTTCTCCGCGCTCACGTCGCGCGGTTCGTAGCCCAGACGTTGCTCAACGTGCATCACGGCCTGCATGGCGAGCAGCTCGACGCGCCGCGTGTCGTGGGCAAAGAGTGCGGGTGTGTTGGAGATGTCAGCGTTGTCGGTGTCACCACGTAATGCGTTGAGCAACCCTTGTGGCACAACGAGCAGGCCACCGACGATGACAGGCGGCAAGGGCGAGAGGTTGCGCTCTTCGTGCAACTCAGCAAGGCGGCGCGTTAGGCGAGCCTGTAACTCGTCGGCACGCTGTTGGGCTAGGTGCGAGTTGAGCCGCGCATTGGTCTTGCCTGCCGCCTCCTGTTCTTGCAAGAAAGCCGCTCGCGCATCCCAATAGCTGATCTCTTTAGTCAGTCGCTCATTGACCGCCGCTTCCGTCTTGCTGATCTGCGCTTCCCGTCGCTTCGTGACCTCGTGCAGATGGTGCGGCACGAGTTGCGTAATGGCATAGCGACGGGCCTGTGCTGCAAGGTCGCTTGTGAGCCAGGGTGCTGAGCTGAGTTGTGGACGCAATGCCTCTTCCTCTTTATGCAGAGGACGATAGTCGAGGAAGGGGGCGTAGCCTGCGTTGCTGATCGTGCCCTGCTCGTTCATCTCAAGAAAGTGCAGTTGGCGCGAGACGACCCGCCGCTGACCAGTGGCGTCGGTGCGGGCATCCTGGATGGTGTGTTCCAGGTAGAAGAGGACACGCGGCGCATGGCCCAGGTCCGTTGGGTCCACCAAGATCGTGCCTTGTGTGAGCAGGTCGCGGTGCTGTGCCAGGACGAGGGCAAGGGTTGCATCCAGCAGGGGGTGGCCTGGACAGAGCAGCGAGGCTTGGGGCTTGCCCGCCACCAGCACGCGCTCTTTCTCGAAGACGACGCGCTCATAACGCGAGAGGACGCTTGTTCTGGTGTCCCAGCGCGAGATGTGTTGGCGCACACTGGCGGGAACATGGGTGATCTCGTAGCGGTGCGGCTCGCGTTCGTACCACGTGCCACCGAGCCGCTTGAACGCATCGAAGAAGAACGCGGCGATAAAATGCGGTTGCAGGCGACGTACCTCGGCGCGTTCCATCACCTCACGTATCTCGCGCACGCGCACATTGTCCATGACCTCGTGGGCTAAGGCACGTTCTTCGAGCAGGTCTTGCAGGTGGTGTCGGTCAAGGGCTTGGGCCACCACCTGGCTCAGACGGGCGCGCACGTCAGGATGGTCCCCATAGCGAATAGCCTCGACCATCAGCTCACGCAACGGGCGATGGTCAAACTGCACCTTGCCCAACACGTCAAAAACTTGCCCACCCAGAGCGGCGCGTTCCTCTTCCAATTTTTTGAAGAGCGTGTCAAAAACAGCTCCTTCGCGGGTCTCTGCCGCGACGAGATTCCAGAGGTGACAGACCTCCGTTTGCCCGATGCGGTGAATGCGTCCAAAGCGTTGCTCAAGGCGGTTGGGGTTCCACGGCAGATCGTAATTGACCATCAGATGCGCCCGTTGCAGGTTGATGCCCTCACCAGCCGCGTCGGTCGCAAGCAAGATAAGCGTCTCTTTGTCCTGCGTAAAAGCATCTTGGGCGGCGATACGCTCCTCGCGGCTCATGCCGCCATGCATAGTCACCACGGCTTCGGCACGTCCAAGCAAGGTGCGAATACGCGCAGTCAGATAGCTGAGGGTATCGCGGTGTTCGGTGAAGATCACCAGTTTATGGCGATGGCCCTGCGCGTCGAACAGCTCCTGTTGCTGATGCAGCAGCGTCGCCAGTTCTTCCCATTTGCGGTCTGTGCCACTGCGGCGCACCTGCACTGCGAGAGCTTCCAGTCGCGTCAAGCTGCGGATTTCGGTCTCCAGCTCTGCGCTGGTGCGCGCGGCAGTGGCCTGATCGACGACACGCTCCTCGGTGGCCTCCACTTCTCCATCGGGCGCATCGTCCAGATCATCCAGGTCATCGACGGAGAGCAAGGGGACATCTTGCAAGAAGTCAATCCGTTCCTCGGTGCGCTGGTGAGTGAGTTGCGTCTGTGGCGTTTGCTGGGCCTGTTGAACCTCGTGTAAGCGATGTTCCAAGCGTTCACGGCGGCGGCGCAGGGATTGAGCGATAGCTTCGGGTGAGGAGGCGAGGCGGCGTTGTAGCGTCGTGAGCGCGAAACCAACGGTCCCCTTGCGCCCATTGTGTCCAAGCGCATCGGCACGATTGAACTCCTGCTGCACATAAGTCGTGACCTGCTGATATAACTGCTGTTCCAGAGCGGACAACTGATAATTGAGCGTCGAGGCGCGTCGTTCGGGAAAGAGTGGCGTGCCATCGAAGCGATAGAGTTGCTCTTTGACCAGATGGCGCATCAGATCAGCGACCTCAACCTTGTGGACGCCATCGCGGAAGCGTCCTGCAAAGCGGTCCTCATCGAGCAGGCGTAAGAAGAGCTGGAAATCCTCCTCTTTGCCGTTATGCGGCGTTGCCGTGAGCAAGAGCAGATGGCGTGTCAGCTTGCCGAGTAGTTCGCCCAGTTGATAGCGTTTGGTATACTTAACCTCGCCACCAAAGAAGGTCGCGGAGAGCTTGTGGGCCTCATCGACGACGATCATATCCCATTCAGTTTGTGCAAGGTGGGCCTGAATGCGCTCATCACGCGACAGCTTGTCCAGACGCGCAATGCACAAAGGTAGTTCAGTGAAGGCATTGCCTGACGCCGACGCTTCGCTGCGCTCGCTGGTGAGCAAGGCAAAGGTGAGGTGGAAGCGACGCTGCAATTCGTCTTGCCACTGCTCCACCAGATTGCCCGGAGCCACAATCAGGCAGCGATGCAGGTCGCCGCGCATCAGCAGTTCCTTGATGAGTAGCCCCGTCATAATCGTCTTGCCGGCTCCAGGGTCATCGGCAAGCAGGTAGCGCAGGGGTTGTTTGCTGAGCATCGTCTCGTAGACAGCGGTAATCTGGTGTGGGAGTGGCTCGACTTGTGAGGTATGCACGGCCATGAGGGGGTCAAAGAGATACGCGAGATGGATGCGATAGGCTTCAGACACCAAACGAAAAAGCGCACCATCGGCGATAAACCGCCAGGGCACACGCGGTGGCACGACGGTCAGCTTTGCCATCTGATCGGCGTAGAGCAGTTCGTTGCCCAGGTGTCCACTGGCATCGCGATAGACAATCTCTGCCCCCACCGTGCCATACTGTGTAACCGAGAGAATCGTCACCGCACCCTGTGGGACCAGGCCATGCACCAGGACTCCGGGGAGAATCTCTTCCAACAACGCCATTGCAACAGCCTCATTTCCATCCAAACAAAAACGACAAGAGATAGTCGCATCCCACACATAGCAACGTCCCATTGCACTGAGGCTATCAATGCTTCAGCAATGGTAGTGTGTTTGAAGTAGAATTTTGGCGAACTCCCTTTTCATTGCGCTGACCACTCAATCACAGCACATTTCTGTTATGATAATTTAAAGTTGCCAATTTGTCCAGTCCTGGTTTCTTACGATAAAACATGTCTATGCGCCTTTTTACAAAGAATAGAGGGTGACGCTATTTGAAATAGTGTGAAAAGCGTATTGCTCTGTCAAACGTGATAGAGAGGATGAACACATGAGAACGGACGGGCAACCACAAGGGATTACACGAGTAGGTTTTTGGACCAGTCACATATACACATCTCAGAGCCGACCATACACAAGCGAATACAATCTTAACAAAAAAGACGAGAAACAAAGCGACTCGGACGCGACGGGGGG
>VFSW01000356.1_pt1 | contig 65560 bp, 53 predicted proteins | sample 5358111 | NCBI WGS metagenome assembly VFSW01 (sample SAMN11554181, study PRJNA540505) | mine drainage metagenome | isolation source: sediment from site ElyBrook_90M | place: USA: Ely Copper Mine, Vershire, VT | collected 2017
CTGGCCATCCCAGCGCTGCCGCGCTGGGCTAAATTATGCCGCCCCTGCCGGGGCTTTGAACCTTGAAACCCGAAACCCAGCCCCCGCCCCAGCCATGCCGGGCTGAAGCCCGGCGCTACAGAAGGCGGCAAGCCGCCACTACAGCCGGTGCACCAGTGGATTGCGCAGAACCGGAAGGACGCCTTGACACGGCGATACATCGGCGCAAGAATCACGGGTCATGAAAACACTAAACGTTGCAGTACTCACTGTTTTGTTGGGAGCGGCGGCGTGGGGCGGAATTGCGCTTCATCGCGCCGCGGCAGTTTCTGTGCCGGATGGCGGCGCGCAACAGGCAGCCGCCGTAATGCGCCCGGCGATCAAAGGGCTGGCGCACATCAGCCTGCACGCCGGCAATCTGGCGGCGTCGCGGGAGTTTTACCACAAGGTGCTGGGCTTTCAAGAGGTGGCCGCGCCGCCGGCAAGCAGCGGCGCACCTTCCACCATGTTCCGCATCAACGCGGATCAGTATGTAATTGTGCGGCAGGACCTGGCCAGCCCCACCGCGGACCGGCTGGATCACCTGGCCTTCCAGACCTCCAACGCCGCGGGCCTGGAGCATTACCTGGACGTGAATGGCATAAAGGCTGAGGGCGCGCTGCACACCGACGCCGCGACCGGCTGGAAGGTGTTTGGCATTCACGATCCCGAAGGCCATCTGATCGAGTTCCTGCAATACACCAAAGCGGCGCGCGGCGGGAATGGAACGCCGGACGAACGCATCTCAAAGCGCATGATCCATGCCGGCATTATGGTGCAGAACCAGAGCGTGGAAGACAGGCTCTACCACAACACGCTGGGCTTTTGGGATATGTGGCACGGCGGCATGACGGATACACGCACCGACTGGGTGGATATGCGCGTGCCGCAGGGAACCGACTGGCTGGAATACATGCTGAACGCCCGGAATCCTACGGTGCACACTATGGGCGTAATGCACCACATGGCGCTGGGCGTGCCCAGCGTTGCGGCGGCGTATCAGGAGGTGCTGAAGCGCGGGTACAAGCCACCCAGCCCTCCGCAAATCGGCCGCGACGGCAAATGGCAGTTGAATTTGTACGATCCGGATGGGACGCGCGTGGAGATGATGGAACCAAAGCCGGTGCGCACGCCGTGTTGCTCGCCGATTTTGCAGCACCCGGCGGGAGCGCTGTGAGGTTTGCGCGCGGCGCCGCCCGCAACGCACAGGCCAGCCTGCGCGTTGGCGGCCTAGCCGGCGGGCTAGGACCTGGAAGACCGGAATGTGGTTTGAAGGCCGTGAGGAGCGGCGGGGATCCAACCGCGTGAGATCACGTCGCTCATGGTGACGCCGATCAGCAGCGCCAGCCAGAAGAACGTGCCGACCAGCACCAGCTTGTTCATTTGCGAGCTGTAACGCAGATGCATGAAGAACAGGATGACCAGGGACGCTTTGAAAATGGCGATGACCATGGCCACCACGGTGTTGAGCGAGCCGAGGTCGATAAAAGCCACGCCGGTGGTGACCAGAGTGAGCGCAATCAGCGTAAAAAAGACAGCAAAGTATGATTTGGGCGAAGCAATGTGTTCAGACATAAGTGAGAATCCCCAGTCAGTCAACGCCAGACCCGATTAGCCCTGGTCAGTAACGGCCGCCGATCAGATACAGAAGTGGAAACAGGAAGATCCAGACGATATCGACAAAGTGCCAGTAGAGCCCGGTCATTTCCACGGGGTTGTGACGCGCGTCAAGCTGGCCGCGCGAGGCCATGATGAGCAGCGTGGTGAGTACGCCAAGGCCCACAATCATGTGCAGCGCGTGGACGCCGGTAAGTGCGAAGTAGAAGAACATGAACAGTTCCACGTGGCGCGGGTCAAGGCCATTGAAGGCAAAGCCCATGCCGGGAACCAGGTGCTCAATGTAGTCGTGGCGCCACTCGAAGGCGAGCTTGATGCCGACAAAGGCGGCGCCAAGGATCATGGTGAGCACAATGAAGGTGATGAGCGCCTTGCGCTTGCCCAGTTGCGCGGCGCGCACGCCCAGCGCCATGGTGAGACTGCTGCAGATCAGGATTATGGTATTGGTAGCGCCGATCTTCACGTTCAGCAGGTGGCTGCCGGTTACAAAGGCGCGCAGATACAACGACCGAAAGATGGTGTAACCGGTGAACAGGCCGCCGAAAAACATGATTTCGGTGGCCAGGAACAGCCACATGCCGAAATTGGAGGCCTCGTACTGTTGTTCGCGGTCGTCAAACTGCTCAGCGACGGCGGCGGTGGGGGTGTGCGACAACGTCAATTCTCCTTATCCTCGAGCCAGGCAGGCGGTTGCGGCCCGCCGGAGGCGACAGATGGAAACAGCGTTAATACTCGTAAGGCTCCGCGGTAACAACGGGCGTTTTTTCAAAATTGTGCGTGGGCGGCGGAGAGGCGGTTGTCCACTCCAGGCCCGTCGCGTGCCAGGGATTATCCGGAGCCAGCGGCCCCTTCTTCCATGACCAGATGAAATAGACCAGCGGGATCAGGTAGCCTATGCCCAGAATGGAAGCGCCCGCGCTCGACATCACATTGAGTGTATGGAATTCCGGCGGGTAAATGGCATAGCGCCGCGGCATTCCCAGGTAGCCCAGCAGAAACTGGGGGAAGAAAGTGAGGTTAAAGCCCGCGAAAATGACCAGAGCGGCGAAGCGCGCCCAGGCGTCAGGATACATGCGGCCCGAAATTTTAGGCCACCAGAAGTGCAACCCGGCCATGTAGCCCATAATGGCTCCGCCCACCATGATGTAGTGGAAGTGAGCCACCACAAAGTAGCTGGAGTGGAGGTGCTGGTCAGCCGCCAGGGTAGCCAGGAAAAGCCCGGTGAGCCCGCCCATGGTGAACAGGCCAAGAAAACCGAGCACGTAAAGCATGGGCGCATCATAACTGATGGAGCCCTTATACAAGGTGGCTGTCCAGTTGAACACCTTGACCGCCGAAGGAATGGCAACGGCCATGCTCATGGCGGAAAAGAACACGCCGGTGTAGACCGACTGGCCGGAGATAAACATGTGGTGTCCCCAGACCAGGAATCCAAACACCGCGATGGCCACGCTGGAGAAGGCGACAAAGTGGTAGCCGAAAATCTTTTTTCGCGAGAAGCAGGTGATGACTTCGCTCACAATGCCCATCGAAGGCAGAATCATGATGTAGACCACCGGATGGGAGTAGAACCAGAACAGGTGCTGGAAGAGAATGGGATCTCCGCCAAAATTCGGGTCGAAGATACCGATGTGGAAGGCGCGTTCCAGCATGAGCAGCAGCACCGCGATGGCTACCACGGGCGTGGCCAGAACAAAAATGACGCTGGTGGCGTAAGTTGCCCAGATGAACAGCGGCAGCCGGAACCAGGTAAGCCCCGGGGCGCGCATCTTGTGAATCGTTACGAGAAAATTGAGTCCGGTCAGGATGCCGGAAAAGCCGTTGATAAAAATGCCGAGCGCCGCGGTCATCACATGGCCGTTGGCATAGCTGGTGCTCAGTGGCGCGTAAAAAGTCCAGCCGGTGTCAACGCCGCCCATCAGCAGGGCGTACATCACGATGCAACCACCCACCATGTACACGTACCAGCTGAGCAGATTCAGCTTGGGAAAAGCGAGATCGCGCGCCCCGATCATCATGGGGACAAGAAAGTTGCCCAGGGTGGCCGGGATAGAGGGCACGAGGAAGAAAAAGATCATCACCACCCCGTGCATGGTGAAAAGCCGGTTGTAGGTTTCAGGCTCAACCAGCGCGCCCGAGGGTTCCAGCAGGTGAAGGCGGATGAGCACCGCGCCGGCGCCGCCCACAAAGAAGAAGAAGGTGATGGAAATCAGATAGAGCAGCGCAATGCGCTTGTGGTCAATCGTAAGCAGCCATGACTTGATGCCGTAATTGGCGTTCAGGTAGTTGGTGCCTTGTCCGGCGTGAATATCGATAGCCGCAGTGGCCATTACTTCACCCCCTTACTGGGTTGCTGCGGAGCGAGCGACTTGATATAGGCTAGAATTTGCAGCAGTTGTTCCTCGGTGATTTGACCTTGAAAGGTCGGCATAATGGGATTGTACCCGGCCACGATTTTGGCCGAGGGGTACAGAATGGATTCGCGCAGATAGGCGTCATCAGCGACAACGGTCTGGCCGTTATCCAGCTTGACCTGCGTCATATAAAGACCGGCCAGGGAGGGCGCTTTTCCCGCTCCATGGCAGGTGATGCAACCGTACTGCGAGTAGAGCTGGGCGCCGCCCTGGGACATGGGCTTATCCTGCACGCCGCCGCTCAGCCACTTTTCGTAGTCGGAGCGTGACATCACGTCGACCCAGCCTCCCATCAGGGAGTGGTTGGTGCCGCAGAACTGATTGCAGAAGAAATGATAGCGTCCCACGCGGTTGGCCTTCAGCCAGAGCGTGGTGTACATGCCGGGCACCACATCTTTTTGAATCCGGAAGGCTGGAATGTAGAAATCGTGGATTACGTCCACGGAGGTCATGGTGAGCTTGACGGGCTCGTTGACCGGAACGTGGAGTTCGTTGATCTCGCGCGGACCTTCAGGATGCTGAAGCTTCCACATCCACTGCTTGCCCACCACATAGACCTCGGTGGAGTTGCGAGGCGGACGCGAGTTGCGGATAAAGAGGCTGGCGCCCCACACAAACAAGATAATGGTCAGGCCGAAGGGGATCACGCTCCATAAAATTTCCAGAGGCAGGTTGCCGTGGATCTGTTCCGCCTTGGCTTGCCTGGAACGGCGGTAGCGCACCACGAAAAAGAAGACAGTGGCAAAGATCAGCACCGTAAAGAAGATGCTGACCGCCATCAGGAAGTCCAGCAATTGATCAACGTTGCCAGCCATGCTGGAGGCCTGTTCAGGGTGTAACGGAAAACCGAGCCACATTATGTTGGTTCACCTTATTCAAATTCGGCACGCCCGCGGGCATGCCCCGGGCTTAAGCCGCAGCAGTGCGCTGGCCGCCGCGCGACATGGCGTAGATCAAGGCTCCAAGCGATACAACCGTGAAACCAGCCGCGATCTTGATAACGCGCGAGATGATCACACCATACTTGCCGGTGACGGCGTTGTATTCGCAGCAATACAGGATGAGCGAATCCACCGGCGTGCCAATTTTTCCGGAGTCAGCTTCAATCAACGCCAGCCGCACATCGCCCGCCGGGTATTGAATGCCATAAAAGTATCGTGACACTTTGCCCTGAGGCGTCAGGACAATAATGCCGGTGGCGTGCGCAAACTGTTTGGTCTCGGGAATGTAGTTGTAACGGAACCCCACGGCCTTGGTGAGAGCGGCAATCGAAGCCTGGTTGCCGGTGAGAAAATGCCAGCCATCCCACCCCTGTTTGCGGTCATACAGCCCGGCATAGATGCGCTTTTTGCTGAGCGCTTCGGCGGGCTTGTCCGCGGGGTCAAAGCTGACGGTCAGCACGTCAAACTGATCGCCCACCGTGAAGCGGAGCGCCTTGAGCATCTGCAGCAGGTCGTGCTCCGATGTGGTGCAAAGCATGGGGCAGCCAAAGTAAACCAGCGAAAGAATTACCGGCTTCTTGCCAAAATACTGGCCCAGCCGCACGGAGTTGCCATTTTCATCGGTAAACGGCAGGTCGAGAGGGATTTGGTGATTCAACTTCTGGTCAAATCCCACGTTCTTCAAAACCGGAGGCAGAAAGGACGACACCTGGCCGGGGCTGGCGCTTGTGTACTGGAAGGCATGCGCAGCCGGCGCCAGTAGCAAGGCAGAAATAAAAAGCAACCCGAAAACACCAGGGCGTAAGCGCGGACTGAATTGATACGCAGACGTAAGCTTGCGAATTTCCATCTCACAACCTTCTTGAGGACTACAAAATGCGGACTTCAATTCTTGGCCTGAGGCATACCCTCTGGCGGCGGCCCGAAGTCTCCCGGATTATGCGGAGGAACAACTACCGGGAGTTTCTTCAAGGCCTTTTCATTTTCAGCAGTGGCGGTCGGAAGTCCTTTTTTCAGCAAATCGTCCATGGCCTGCCGGATAGGAATCCGCACTGTACCACTGGCCCGGTTTTCCCAGCCATAGGTATTCAAAATCTCCTGCTGCTGTTTCAGATAAGTGGATTCATCCGCGGCGGAATTAAGCTGCAACCGCGGAGAGGGCGGCACCTGCGGCAGGTCGCTGAAAACTGTGACCCTGCCCAGGCTTTGGTGCGTGACAAAGTAATGGAAAGTCACTCCGCTGACGACCAATCCAAAAAGAACAAACAGGACCAGGCCAATCCCAAAACCGGTAATCCGCCGGACGTCAGCGTCCTTTGCCTCGTGCAGAATGGCATTGGGGTTTAGGCTGGCATTAGCTTCATGACTCATGTTGGAGCATCCCTTCAAATCGTGGATCTCGCAGCGGCAGCAAGGGCTGTGATTTCAGGTGCGACGCAAAAGCCGCAAGCCACAATCCGCCCAAGCCTATGATCACCGTCCAGTCTGCCCAATGGAACCGCGGCCCCTGGCGATCGTAGGCAGGGGCTGAAAGCCAGTAGAGATCAACGACGCTCATCACAATCACGAGGGCCGCGACACCGGAAAGCAGTTGCATCTTTTTCTTGATATACCGCGAAAGCAGCAGCAGAAATGGAACGGCAAAGTGAAACACAATCAGCGCCAGGGCTACCCAGGCCCAACTTCCCGTGGCCCGGCTTACGTACCACGGGATCTCATCCTGCATATTCCCCGCCCAGATTATCAGGTATTGGGAGAACGAGAGATAGGCCCATAACATGGTGAAAGTCAGCATCAGGTTGCCATAATCGTGGAAATTCTGCCTGCTAATCACCAAGGAAAGCGGCTTCCGTTCGGAATAAAGCATGGTGAGGATGGTGACCAGGGAGATAGCAGCCAGTGCCTGGCTAACCATAAACATCATACCGTAGATCGTGGAAAACCAGCGCGGCTCCATGGACATAACCCAATCCACGGAAGCGTAGGTGACCGTCACAGCATAAATCAGCATTCCCAGGCCGCTGATGTTGTTCATGCTGCGCAGAATTTCACGGTCGCCTGTCTGGTCAAGCTGAGCGGAGCGCTTGCGAAGCAGGTAGGCCAGTATGATCCACGCGGCGAAATAGATAACCGTTCGAACGACAAAAAAAGGCACGTTAAGATAGGGAGTTTTGTATTTAAGAATCGGATCGGCGGCCACAGCGGCCGGCTGCGCCCACGTGTAAAGGCGTGGCAACCCGAACAGGATAGGCACAAACAACACCGCCATCCACAAAATGCCTTTGGTGCCTGACTCCAGAAAGCGCCTTATCACAAATCCCCAGCGGCCGCCCACCATGTGGTGGAGCATCAAAATGCCCAGACAGCCCAGCCCGGCGCCCGTCCAGAACACTATGCCAAAAAGGTAAGACCGGAAGAACTGGGTCGGGTTCAAAAACACTTCCACCGCGCTCAACGCCAGGGCCACAACGCCAAGGACCAAGGCTCGGCTTTGCAATCGTTTCAAGTCAGGTTCGTGCGTTTCCACAGTGGTCATTTTGCCATTCCTAAGAGTTTCAGGCGCTCCTCCGCGGGAACGTCATTGACCGATGCTGACTGGCTTAACTGCAAAGCGCGGATATACGCGGCAATTCTCCAGCGGTCCTTCACGGCCACGCGATCGCGATAGCTATACATGGCGCCATAGCCGTTGGTCATCACGTCAAAAAAATGCCCCGCGGGAGCCTTCATCAGGCGGTCAATGTGATAAGAGGGCGGGGCAGGAAAACCCCGCTGCACCACCATCCCGTTGCCACTGCCGGTGTAGTCATGGCAGGGGGTGCAGTAAATGTTGTAGCGCTGCTGTCCGCGCTCCAGATCAGCCTTGGTAATCGGGAAAGGAAACAGGTCCGCGAGGTTGCCATTAATGCGGCCGGTGTATAGCAATTCGTCGTCCTGCTGATGGCCACGCGCCACCGTTCCAGGCACCGCCGGGCGCGCGGCACGCCCGTCTCCGAAGAACGTAGTGGCGGCCAGAGGATCATAGCGGGGCTGGATGTGCATATCCAATCGGCAACCTGCCAGGGCAACAAGGGCGCCGATGAGCGCGCCGCGAAGAATGGCTTTTGCCACGCCGTCTGGTTTCGACCCGTTGGAAACCCGGAACTTCTCTGGGCGCAAACCGCCGCCCTCCTTGGTTAGGTTTGACAATCGCGTTTTGGCCCCTAAGCTACGGCTTGAACAATTCATGGCACCCAACTCATTGGCGAAGCAGCTCGGGCTGCTTCCCGGCATTATCGATTTCCGGCCCGCGCTTTGCGGTCCAACCTGAAAACTCATCAAAAGGGAACATCAGAAACACTCCTGGCATTTAAGCCTTCCAAAAACTGCCTGGTCTCGACCGGGTTGAATTTTTCATCTTCCGACATGATGCACAAGAAGAAGCGGTCCCGAGAGGCCAACCCAAAGCGTTCCACGTTAAAGACCGGATGATACGGCAAAGGGAAGCCATTGAGCGCCAGCATTCCGAAGACCGAGGTCAGCACGGCAAAAAGAATGGTGAGCTCAAAGGTAATAGGGATGAAGGACGGCCAACTGTAATGGGGCTTGCCTCCAATATTGAGGGGATAACCCCACACATTCGGGTAAACCTGGAGAAGGAAGCCCGTAATGCAGCCGGCAAGGCCTCCGCCAAACACCAGAAGGGGCAGCTTCGTATGGTGCAAGCCCAGCGCTTCGCCCAGCCCTTCGATTGGGAACGGTGAGAAGGCATCGATTTTACGGAAGCCGGCATCCCTGACGTGGCGCGAAGCCTCAATTAACTCATCCGGACTCACGAATTCCGCTATCATTCCGTACATCGGATACTTGTTCATGGCCATCATGCCTTGCTGGCAAACTCGAGCCTAAGCAGTGCTCTCCTCCGAAGTTTTCTGAACCATCTGCCGCATTTCAAAAATGGAGATCATCGGCAGGAAGCGGATAAAGAGATAAATCAGGAAGACGAACAGCCCGATTGTTCCCGTGAAAGTCGCCCAGTCCCAAATTGTAGGCTTATACATCCCCCACGAAGAGGGGATAAAATCACGATGCAGACTGGTAATGACGATGATGAAGCGCTCCAGCCACATCCCGACGTTCACCACCAGAGATATCAGGAACAGCAGACCCACATTGTGGCGTACCCGCCTGGACCAGAGCACCTGAGGAATAACAATATTGCAGGCAATCAGCACCCAATATAATAACGCGTAGGGGCCACCCATGCGGTTCATGATCATGTACTTATCGAACCGGTTGCCGCTGTAGAACGCCATGAAGGTTTCCATCATGTAACCGTAAGCAACAATCATACCGGTGGCCAGCATGACCTTGGCCATGTTATCCAGATGGCGTTCGGTTACAAAGTCTTCCAGATGATAAAACTTGCGCAACGGAATCGCGATGGTCATCACCATGGCAAACCCCGAGTAAATGGCCCCGGCGACGAAGTAAGGTGGAAAGATTGTGCTGTGCCAGCCGGGGATTATGCCGATGGTAAAATCAAAGCTGACCACTGTGTGAACTGAAAGTACCAGAGGCGTTGCCAGGCCCGCGAGCAGCAGGGAAGCCATCTCGTAGCGCTCCCAGTGCATGGCCGAACCTCTCCAGCCCATGGCTAGCATTCCATAAATGACCTGACTGAATTTGCTTTTGGCTTTGTCGCGCAGCGTGGCAAGATCTGGAATCAGGCCCACAAACCAGAACAGGATCGACGTTGTGGCATAGGTCGAGACCGCGAACACGTCCCACACCAGAGGGCTGCGGAATTGCGGCCAGGTGCCCATCTGATTGGGATAAGGCAGCAGCCAGAAAAACAGCCAGGGCCTGCCCATGTGAAGCAACGGGAACATGCCTGCGCAGGCCACCGCAAAAATCGTCATCGCCTCGGCAAAGCGGTTGATCGAGGTTCGCCAGCCTTGGCGCAACAGAAGCAAAATAGCTGAGATCAACGTTCCCGCGTGACCAATTCCGATCCACCAGACAAAATTAACAATGGCAAATCCCCAGCCTACGGGAATGTTGATGCCCCAGATGCCCACGCCTTTCAGAAACAGGTAACCCGCGGCCATGGAAAGGATGGAAACAAAGGCCAACGAAACACCCAGGCCCAGCAGCCACCCCTTGGTCACCGGCCGAGTCAGGACAATTGAGCTTATCTTGTCGGTAACCGAGCCAAACGTGTGGCCAGGGCCAATCAAAGGATGGCTGGGAGGGGTAGTGAACGTTGTTTCCTGGCTTGCGGGATCCATCCTAGGACTCCTTGATTTCCGGGTTAGGATTACGCACTTTGGCAAGATAAGTGGTGCGGGGCCGAGTGTTGATGTCCGCCACGAGACTGTAATTCCTGGACTGCGCCTTCAGTTTGGAAACCTTGCTTCCAGGGTCATTGATGTTACCAAATACAATCGCCTGGGTCGGGCAAGTCTGCTGGCAGGCTGTAACAATTTCACCGTCCTGGATGGGCCGGTCCTGTTCTTCGGCTTTGATCCTGACCTCGTTAATCCGCTGGATACAATAGGTACACTTCTCCATCACGCCGCGGCTGCGCACCGTAACGTCGGGATTGCGCTGGCCATAAAGACTGGGCGTGTCCCAGTCGGAGTAAAGGTAAAAGTTGAACCGGCGGACTTTGTAGGGACAGTTGTTGGAGCAATAGCGGGTGCCCACACAGCGGTTATAAATCATCTCATTCAAGCCTTCAGGGCTATGAACGGTGGCGCCGACCGGGCAAACCACTTCGCAGGGAGCATTTTCACATTGCTGGCAGGGCACGGCTTCCGAATAAATCTCAGGGTCATCCAGGCTGCCCCGGTAATAGTTATCGATGCGTATCCACTGCATTTCACGCCCGCGCATCACCTGGTCCTTGCCCACAACGGCAATGTTATTTTCTGACTGGCAGGCCACCACGCAGGCATTACAACCAGTGCAACTATTCAGATCGATCGCCATCCCCCAGGCATAGGAGTTGTAGTCGTAACGGGGAACCAAGGACGGCGCTTTAGTTGTCAGCGCCGCGGGATCCTTCGCAAAATTCGGATCCTTCTTATACTCCTCAAGCGTTGCAACGCGTACCAAGTCACGATTGAACGCATGAATGCTTTCCTCTTCCTGGTTTTTATCCGGGCCGGTTTCAATAATGTGGTGGTGCTGAGTGTTGGCCAGGCGGTAGCGCTGACCTGTGGAGTGAACCTCCGCGCCATAATCAAACCAGGGTTTGCCGGTTGTGCGCAAGGAATAAGCGTTATAGCCTGTGCCGGAAGCAATCCGCCCGCCGCGGCTGCGTCCAAAACCCAACTGAACCAGCACGCAATCATCGGCATGGCCGGGCATCACCCACAGCGGCCCGCGAACAGCACGCCCCTGATAACGCACCTCAACAACTTCCTCGTTGGCCACGCCAAGCTTTTGGGCCGTGGCCGGGCTAACCATCACAACATTGTCCCAGGTCAGCTTGGAAAACGGCCTGGCAAGCTCCATCAGCCAGCCGTTGTTGGAAAACTGCCCGTCCAGCACATTCGGATCGGGACGGAATACCAACTCTGTCCCCTGGAGCGCGGCGCCTGGCGCAGCAGTTACAAAATCGGGCTTCAAGGTCACGTTCTTCGCAGGGAGCGCTGTACCCGGAATCAGACCCTTTTCCAACCAATCTTCCCAACGAACCTCAAAATCCGCCCCTGGCATCTGGGCTATCCAGAACTCGCGCAGCACCTGGTGAGGTGTATCCAGCGGGTTGCCCAGCAAAGTGGAAAGCAATTCTTGCGGAGCCTTGCCTCCGTAAAGGGGGGCAATGAGTGGCTGAATCAGGCTTACCGTGCCGTCGTATGCACGGGCATCGCCCCACATCTCCAGATAGTGAGCGGCAGGAATATGCCAGTGACAAAGCTCTGAAGTCTCATCGTCATGCAGGCTCAGGTGAATCCGGAGTCCGGCTTTCAAAAGCTCCTGCCCGAAATTTAAATCAACAGGCGCCGAGTATACAGGGTTGCCCCCGAGCATGATGAGCGTCTCAACCTTGCCTGAGCTCATCTGCGCTACCAAATCACTCAATGATTGGAAATGGTCAACCGGATTAGCTTCCAGGGGCGGGGTATAGAGAACGGTCTTTCCCGCATTCTCCAGAGTTACGTTGATAGCGTGAGCCAGAGCGTGAACCACCGCCGGCTGGCCATCGCCCGCCACCACCAGGCTGGAACCGCGGTGGCTTTGCAGATCAGCCACCAGCGCGTTGAGCCAGGCAGCAGAGGCTCCAGGCGTCTGGCCTGGTACAACACCTTTAACTCCCAGCGCCGCAGCGAGGGCACGGGCAAAACCTTCCACCTCCGAGGCCCGAAGCCTTAAACGGTGGTCCGCCTGAGCCCCGGTCACCGTGGTTGTGCACTCTATTGAATACAGCCGGTTCATTCCTGACTCGGGGCCCTGAATTCGCCTTCGTTCGGCGAAGTCGTGCACGTAACGGAGGCTGCCCGGTCCGGTGTAGAGAAAGTCCGAATCGAGCGCCACGATCACATCGGCTTTTGTAATCTGATAAACCGACTCCACTACTTCGCCAAAGGCCATCACGGCGCCTTGCCGGGCATTGTCTCTGGCCAATGGTTCATATTGATGCCACTGGGCACTCGGGAATTGCTTTAAAAGCTCCTGGATCTGTGCCGCCAGCGACGGTGAAGTAATAGACTCCGTGAGCAGGTAAAGGCCTTCGCCCTTCTTGGCTGAGTATTGAGTGCGCAGATCATTCAGGACCGTCAGGAAGGTGCTCCAACTGCCCTCCCTGCCCACATGGCGAACCACTTGTGCGCGGTCGGGATCGTATAGGTCCAGCACTGAGGCCTGGCCGAATATATCAAGCCTGCCCAGGCTTCCGGGGTGGTCGGGATTGCCTTCCACCTTGGTTGGGCGTCCCATGTGGCTTTCGACAACCACGCCGCGGGCAACGCCGCCCAAGGTGTGAGAAGTGGCATAAAACAAAGGTTTGCCCGGAATGATACGCTCGGGCTGGTTAACGTAAGGAACAATCTTTTGATCGGGCAATTTAGTGCAGGCGGTCAATCCTGCCAAAGCTGCCGAAGCGCCCATCAGCTTCAGAATGTCGCGGCGGCTCACCTCGGTGTGGCTGGGTCCAATGCCTGAGGGAAATTCATTTTGTGCAAAGTGCTTGAAGCGTGGCGTCTGCTCCAGCTCCTCAAGGCCGCGCCAAAAGCTCCTGCCGCCTTCTGCTGCCAGACGCGCCCGTAGCGCGTCCATATCCGGCTTTCCGTGCTTGTCATTTCCACCAGTCATCAGCTTTCCTTCACCAACGGTATTGGGAAAATGCCACTTCCGGCTTGCGCCCGCCGGTGGCCGCGTCTCAAGGCCAAATTCAGCGGTGGCAGGTGTAACAGTCCGTAATAAGCGCCGCGTTTTTAATCTTGTATTCCTTCATTAGTTTCAGCCCCAACTCCTCCTGGTTTGCCGGCGGCTGGTACGTTGCACTGAACACCTCGCTGCGCGGCCGAACGTACTTTTCAGGATGCTTGTGGCAATTTGTGCACCAGCTCATATACAGCGTATTGGCGCGATAAGTGATGGGCATGTCGCCCATGGGACCGTGGCATGTGGTGCAGCCAATGCCCTTGTTAATATGAATGCTGTGGTTGAAATACACAAAATCGGGCAGGGCATTCACACGCAGCCACTCCAGAGACTTACCACTCGCATAGCTGGCCCGAACCGGCTGCAGCATCGGGCTGTTGACCCAGATCTTCGAGTGACAGCTCATGCACGTGTGGGTAGGAGGCAGGCCGGCAAACGACGAATCTTCCACCGAGGTGTGGCAGTAACGACAGTCAATGCCTAAACCACTCACGTGATGCTTGTGACTGAATTGAACGGGTTGGGGGCGCGGCACCCCGATATGCGTGTAATAGGAGGAAAAGTCAATTACCCAAGCGGAATATCCTATCGCGCCAACCAGAAGCACGCCAGCCAGTATGCTGGCCTGGGCGATAGTATTCATACTGCGGTGAAAAATCTGAGCCATCAGTATACCCTAATGAGGATTAGGTTCCCCTCCATCACGCCGTTGGGGGTTCAAGCGCCAGAAATCAGCACAATTCCGGGCCTGAAGGCGGCTATCAAAGCTCAAAAGCCAGGTTCGCCGGGTTATTCTGCATGATGACATTGCATTGACAAAAGTCGCATTTTCTAAGGCAGCTTGGAAACGAAAATGCCTTTGGTAATGCCCGTGAAGCCAGCAAGGCAAAGCAGGCGTGAGAAGCCGGAGCTATTCGATTTCGCTGAAGCACGTAGTAGGATAACAAGGCGCCCAAGCGCTGTCAATTTTTTCATCGCACCTGTGGCAGTCATCACCGAATCGGCTCCAGCACTGCTGACTGCAGCGCCTGGAAGGTAAATTTCGGCTGACTGTCAGGTCAGCCAATGATCTAACCCGGTCTATTCGCCTGCTCCATAATTACGAATCTAGGAATATATTCGAATCGTGGGGTTGGAATCAAGACCTGTATTGGGGGTCAAAAATTCAGAGCTTGAAACCGAAGGGCTATGACAAGGTTTGTGCGCAAAGGAAGTCAGCTACTTTCCAGCGGGTCGCAAGAGGTCACCACAGGCAGGTCTTCTGAATGGGTTATAAGCCCGAAGGCTCACAACGCCGTACCTTGGACGCCGCCTGGCGGCTATGGCTGGGTGATGCTCAAGAAGCGTCAAAAGCTAGGCCTGAACAGTAACGGCGTTTTCGGTTCGCAGCACGGGCCGGTAAAGCGTGTCGCGTTCGACAGGCTCAAGCCCGGCTTCAGTAATCAGCCGGATAATCTCCTTCCGGTCCATGGCCTGTGGGGTCGTGGCCCCGGCGTCGTGGTAAATCTTCTCTTCCACCACTGTGCCGTCAAGGTCATCGGCTCCAAAGCGTATCGCCACCTGGGCCACGCGGGGAGTTAACATAATCCAGTACGCCTTGATATGCGGGAAATTATCCAACAGCAACCGAGCCACGGCGATGTTCTTTAAGTCAGTAAAACCTGTGGTATCCGCGTATGGGACTATCTTTCCAAGCTCTGTGTTCTCAGCGTGAAAACGCAGGGGGATGTAAGTCTGAAAGCCGTGCGTTTCATCTTGAAGCCCGCGCAGTTGTAGTAGATGGTCCACCCGGTGTTCAACTTTCTCGATATGGCCATAGAGCATAGTTGCGGTGCTATGCAAGCCCAGCTCGTGGGCAGTCCGGTGGATCTTCAGCCACATATAGGCGCCGATTTTGTGGTCGCAAATTACCCGTCGAATTTCCGGCGCAAAAATCTCCGCGCCGCCACCGGGCAGCGATCCCAAGCCGGCCTCTTTGAAACGCTCCAGAAGTTCGCGCACCGGCAGTTTAGTCATATGGTGGTAATAGGCAATCTCGACCGCTGTGAATGCCTTCAGATGAACTGCAGGAAAGCGTTCCTTTAGTCCCCGGAGGAGGTCAAGGTAGTATTGCAAGGGCAAATCCGGATGCAAGCCGCCCACAATGTGGAACTCAGTGATCGCATCGCTCCAGCCCTCGCCGGCGGTGCGGAACGCCTCTTCAAGCGACATCGTGTAGGACCCGGCAGAGGCTGGCTTCCGGCCGAACGCGCATAGCTTGCAGCTAGCCACACACACATTGGTTGGATTGATGTGGCGGTTTACGTTAAAGTAAGTGCGTTTTCCGTGCAATCGGTCGCGCACGGAATGAGCCAGATAGCCCACCGCCAGCAGATCGTGCGTGTTAAACAGCGTGACACCATCTTCAAAACTCAGGCGTTCACCCGCAAACACCTTCTCCGCAATGGGCTGCAGACTGCGATCGGAGGTGGCAAATTTACCGGAGGTCATTCCAGTGCGTCCTTCCGTAACCCTTTGATTAAAAATAAGCTCTATTTTAAGCCTTCCATCAATCAATTGGCAAATTTGTGCTGACGCCGTAAACTGATAACTTGGACCTGCCGAAAGGCCTTGCGGGGCTTGACAGCTGGTTTACTATAGCTTTTTCAACCCTTGCCGCAAGAGAGCAAAGAAAGTGAGGATATACGGGGAACCTCAGCGGAGTTACAACGTCAAATATGCACGCGCCAGAAGCTAACTTAACCGAGCCTCGCTACGAAGCGGCTTTCTTCTATGGTCTCTTCCTGCGCGGTTATCCGCTGGAAAAGCTGCGCGCCGATATCGATGTTCCCCCTTCCATCCTTGCCCGCTGGCAGCGGCAAGCCATCCAGGACCCCTGGTACCACGCCACCCTGAAGAAGATGGTCAACTACCGCAAAGAAGTACTGGCCATCTTCGATTCCCTCGTCTTTCGCGAAATGGAAACTCCAAACATGAAGCAGTAGCTTTTCCGCCTCCCCTTCCATCTTCCTGCCTTTGGATTTTCTATTGCTCCCGCAAAGATTCCGGTTATGCCATCCGCGTCTTGGCGTCAGGGCTTGTGCAGAAGAATGTCACCCGCCCAGGTTAGAAAGAACAGCACGCTGATGTAACCGTTCACGGTAAAGAAAGCGGCATTCACGCGCGAAAGGTCCGAGGGCCGCACCAGAGCATGTTCGTAGCCCAGCAAGAGCGCCACCAGCGCCAGGCCCAAAATCGCCAGCCAGCCCATGTGCTCCAGTTTCGCGACCAGCAGCAGTATGATCAGCATTACGGCATGAGCTACGATGGAGCCGTAAAGCGCCGCGGCGATACCAAATCTGCCCGGAATGGAGTAAAGCCCCAGCCGGCGGTCAACGTTCACATCCTGGCAGGAATAAATCATGTCGAACCCGGCGCCCCACAGGCACACGCCAACGCCCAACAGGGCAATGCCGGGCTTAAGATCGCCTCGCAGCGCAATCCATGCCGCCACGGGGCCGGAACCCATGCAGATGCCCAGCATGAAATGCGACAGCCAAGTAAACCGCTTGGTGTAGGAGTAGCCAAAAAGCAGCGCCAGAGCCAGGGGCGTGAGCTTGAATGCCAGGGGATTCAATTGGTGCGCCGCAACGACCAGCAGCAAGCTGGAAGCCGCCGTAAACCCTATGGCAAAGCCCCTGGTCAAGCGCCCCGAAGGCAGCGCCCAGCGCTCCGTGCGGGGATTTTGAGCGTCAAAGTGAAAGTCTGCAATGCGGTTGAAAGTCATAGCCGCGCTGCGCGCGCCCACCATCGCAACAATTATCCAGGCTACCTGCTGCCAGCGCGGCCAGCCGCCACCGGCAAGCATCGCGCCCGTCAACGCGAATGGCAGCACAAATATGGAGTGCTCGAACTTAATCATGTCGAGCGTGGTTCGCAGTTTGCCCGCAACTCCGGCGGGTGCGGCAAGCGCTTCAGGATTGGTCATAGGTCTGCTTTTTATGATGCCCGGCGGGCGCGGAAAGTGTCAATGGCCCCGGCCCTCGTTTAACACGGCTGTAATATTACCCGGATTTTTTGCGGGCAGGGAGAGCAGTGGCAAATTCCAATTGACACACCTTGCGCCATTTTGTACTTTTGGACACGAGCCTTGAGGGGTTTGTAAGAGGCCAATACAGTTGCGCTTCCGGAATCCTTTTGCCACCCCCGCCTCGAGCCGTCAAAATCCATCAAACGGGTGAAAGCTATTAATGTTCGTACCTAAGAGAATGTTCCTGACCAAAGGGGTGGGAAAGCACCGCGAAAAGCTGACCAGCTTTGAGCTGGCCCTGCGCTCCGCAGGCATTGCCGCCTGCAATCTGGTGCGGGTCTCAAGCATTTTCCCGCCTCGCTGTAAGTTGTTGCCGCGGTCCGAGGGCGTTAAGGAGCTGAAACCCGGTCAGGTAACCTTTGTCGTCATCAGCGAGAATTCCACGCGCGAACCGCATCGCCTGATTGCCGCTTCCGTGGGCGTCGCCATCCCCGCCGAGCGCGATATGTTCGGCTATCTTTCCGAGCACCATTCTTTTGGCGAAACCGAAGAAGTGGCAGGTGACTACGCGGAGGAATTGGCGGCTGAAATGCTTGCCACCACCCTGGGCGTGGAGTTTGATCCGGACCGCAGTTGGGACGAGAAGAAGGAAATTTATCGAATCTCCAATAAGATCGTCCGCACGGCTAACATCACCCAGTCCGCTGTGGGCGACAAACGCGGACTTTGGACTACGGTGCTCGCGGCATCCATTCTGCTGGGCGTCGACGAATAAACACGGCCCCAATATGGCGTCGGTTCGGGCGGATGCAGACCTTGCCTGATATTTCCGGCCTGGAACGGTCCGCCATTGCGGCGCCGCGTCAGGGCGCTGCCAGGCCCGCCCGAATTCCAAATCCATCACCGAAGGAAATCTCTTATGCGTAAAAAGGATATTCTCTCCAACCCTACTCGCCCGCTTGCCATTGATAACAAAAAGAGCGTTGGCGCGTTACTGGAAAAGATGCAGGGCATCTCTTTCCAGGGCCGCACACTGGCCACGGCGTACCAGATCTGGAAAGCCATGCTGGGCGACCGGGTAATGATCATGATGGGCATGTCGGGTGCCATGGTGCCTGCCGGCATGCGGCGGCTGGTGGTCTACCTGATCAAAAACCGGCTGATCGACTGCCTGGTCTCCACCGGCGCCAATTTTTTCCACGATATTTACGAGACCTTCGGCAACTACCACTTTATTTCCTCACCGGAGGCGGATGACGTTCTGCTGCAAAAGAATCTGATTGACCGTATATACGATACTCTGGCCGACGAGGAGAAATTCCGCGAGCACGATGAGTGGATTGGCGCCTTTGCTTCCACCCTGGACCAATCCCGGCCTTACACCACGCGCGAGTTTCTCTACCTGATCGGCAAGGAACTGGCCACACACGCCAAAGAAGACGGCATTGTCACCGCCGCGGCCAAGGCGCGCGTTCCGCTCTACTGCCCGGCGATTGGCGACTCTTCCATCGGCATCGGCATCGCGGAAAATCGCCACCTCGGCAAGAACAACTTTACTTTTGACGTGATTGGGGACGTGCTGGAGACCGCTCACCTGGCAGCGGATTCACCGGCCAGCGCTGTCATCTACTTTGGCGGCGGCACCCCCAAGAATTTTACCAACCAGACCGAAGTGACGGCCACATTTATCCGCGACTCCCACAACGGCCACAAATACGCCCTGCAAATCATTACCGACGCCGCCCATTGGGGAGGTCTTTCCGGCTGCACTTTTGAGGAAGCGCAAAGCTGGGGCAAGATCGCCTACGACGCCAAAATGGTTACCTGCCATTGCGACTCCACCATCGCCATGCCCATGCTGGTCACCGCCCTCTCGGAAGACGCGGCGCTGATTCGCAAGCGCAAAAAGCCGGTCTTTGAAATGGGCCGGGAGCTGAAGTTCTCCTTTCCCAGGTAAGCTCTTGCCAAACCCCGGCGAAAATTGACCATCAGGCAAACGACCGCAGGCGGCCTTCAGCCTCCGGTCGTTTGTGCATTTCTATGTGCGCCCTTGATGCACTTGCGTCGCAAAATCCTCAGAACTCATACCGCAGCACAAACTGCATGACACGCGGGTTGGTGAGCAACCCGGTGTAATTGCCGAAGGTGCTGGCGATGTCAATTTCCGACAAATGGCTGCCAACGTTGAAGCGCAGGGCGTTGGGAATGTTAAAAACCTCCCATCGGAATTGCAGAGTTTGCTGATCGCTCCACGGCATGGCCCAGCTCTTGCCCAGGTTAGCGTCAAAACCGTAGTAGCCATCACCGCGCAGGTTGTTACGAATGCCGGAGCCTCCCGGCACCGTATTGGTGTATGCGGCAAGCGCGGCGGCGGGATTAACAAATGCGTTCACGGTGCCGTCGCCGAACTTGGTGGTTCCGGTAACCGGCGTGGGCCCAACCAGCGTGGCCGCGCCCTCCAGTTGCCAGTCGGTGGGGAAGTAGAAACCGTTGTCGATGGTGAACGGCAAACCGCTGCTCCAGCGGATAATACCGCCCACTTGCCACCCGCCGATCAAGCTATTCAAGGCTCCGCCTGCATTGTGGGCAAAATGCATGCCGCGGCCAAAGGGCAGTTCAGTCACCCATTCGGAATTGATCTGGTGCGTCGTATCAAAATCGCAGACCGACCGAAGCTGTCCGGGTGCAAAGGCGTTAACAATCTGGCCATCGCTGATGCCACCGTAGATCGGAACGTGCTCGGCGTCTGACTCAATATCTATGCACCGCGAGTAGGTATAGTTGAAGTTGTATTGAACCCCCTGGCTGAACTTCTTGCTTAGGTTTACCTGCAGCGAGTTATAGCTGGAGTTGGTAATGGAGCGCCAGGCGTAAAGCGATGAGTACTGTGGCTGGAAGAACGCGTATGCCCCCAGTGAACTGCATCCGTTGGCACAGATGATGCCCGGCACGTCCAGGTTATAGAGTCCCGTCGTCCAGTTGTTGGGGAAAGCCGCGAATGCAGCATAGGCGGATTGCAGGGCAGTGCAGTTTGCCCCGCAGGGCCCCTGCCCTGCCGCCGGCCCAAACACATTGGTCCAGAAGGCAGCCGTGCTGCCAACCAGCGAGGGTGTGATAGATGTAGTCGGCACGCCCGAATTAATAAGTTGAGCAAAACGCTGCGCCGCCTGGAAGTAGGAAACGCCCGAGGACTTATCCACAAGATTGGTCGGCGTTGTTAAATCGGCCTGGGCCAGCAGGTGGCGTCCCAGGTTGCCGACGTAGGAAACGGAAAGCAGCGTGTTGGGGGTCAGCTCCCGCTCCACGGTAAAATTCATCATGTAGCTGTAGGGCGTAGTCAAGCCGTTGTCAATGCCCTGGGCAATCGCCAACCCACCCGCAAAGGCGCCGGAAGGCGGAGTGGATGGAAAACCCGGGGGCGGAGGTGGAATTACAATGTTCCCGCCGCAACCGCCGCTCGGAATCTGGTTGAGAGCCGTCAGACGCGGCGCGCACGAGACGTCCTGCACCGCGGCGGCGTTGTTAATCTGGGTGGAAAGACCAAACGACCCGTTGGCGTCAAACGAATCCACAAGCGGCTCGCCAAAATGATCGTACGCCATCCCGACTCCGGCTCGGATGACCGTCTTGCCGCCATCGCCAAACAGCTTGTTCAGAATGCCGCTGCTGGCATGGGGGGAATAGGCAAAGGCCAGTCGGGGAGCAAAATCGTGGTAGTCCCAGGGGTAGTATCCGGCGCGGCCGTAGTAGGGACCGGCAGGATTAAAGGAAATCAGTGGCATCTGGTTTTCGGGTATGCCCTGGGCCGCATTTGACGCTTCGGTGCTGAAATACTGGCTCATGTTCACGTTGGGTCCAACCTGGTAGCCCTGGTTTTCCCACACAGGCGATTGCAGTGACCAGCGCAGGCCGTAAGTAAACGTCAGGTTGGGCGTCATGCGCCACGAATCCATGAAGTAGGGTTCATACGCACGCTGCGAAAAATGTCGCTGTACAGGCGCTCCTTGCGCCAGCACTTGTGCAGTGGGCGTGAAGTTGTAAATGGCATTCACTTCGCTCACGATTCCCAGCAGGCCCATGGTTGGAAAGTCATAGCCGTTGTTAAAGCCTGGATCAACGGCCGGAAAACCTCCGGTCGCCGGATCCATCGGACCGCCGGTGTTCGCCAATCCGCCATAGTCCAGCCAGGCGGAGTTCGTCAAACCGTAGCTCCACGAATTCTGGTCGCTGGCCCGGTTGTTGTAGATCATCCAGATGCCGCCGCCAAAGTTAAACGTGTGCGTGCCGCGCGTCCATGTGAAGGCATCCTGGGCGTTATAAACCGGCAGAATGTAGCTGTGGCCGAAGAAAAAGTTCTGGCTTAAGCCGCGTACCAAAATATAAGGATTGGCGTAGTCGCCGCCAAAAGCCTCGCTTACCCGGGTCTCGCCCCATGTGAAGCTGTTAACTTTATTCGGGCCCAGGCTGGATATCAGTCCCACGGCATAGCCCTTGTTGTAAGCGGAATTGGGATTTTCCGGCGGCAAGCCGGGCAGGAACGGTGTGCCGCTCTGATAGTCGTTATCCAGATCGCCGCGCCAGAACAGGTTCTCCGTGCCGCTGGAGTTCAAGTGCAAATCGAACCGGGCAATATAGGTATAGTAGTTGTTCAGCACGTATCCCGGAAAACCATACCCCACAAAATTCAGACCATCGCCCACGGAGTTGTTATTGGGGACAGGATAGCTCTGGAAATAATTCAGCATGGCCGGGTTGGGACCGATGTGCAACGGATCAAGCGCGGTCAGGTCGGCCGGCGTCAGGGAGTAGGTGCCGCCTCCGACCGTCTGATACTGCACGATTCCCTGCCGCAACTGCATGGAGGGCACGGTCTGGATAACGCTTTGCTGCTCACGGTCGTTGCGCAAGTCAATATTGGTGAAAAAGAAGGCACGATCCTTCCAGATGGGACCTCCGATCGACCCGCCGTAGATGTTCCGATTCAACTGCGGTGGCTGGTTGGGAAGTCCGCTTTGCAGTTCATCGCGTTTAATGAACCAATCGTTGGCGCTGGTCGCCGTGTTGCGCAGGTATTCATAAGCGCTGCCATGAAATTCATTGGTGCCGCTCTTGGTTACAAAGGCCACCTGCGCGCCCGCGGAGCGCCCCTGGTCGGCTCCGTAGCTGGTGGTCGTTACATTAAACTCCTGGAGCGAGTCCGGAGTTTGCCGAAGAACCGACGTAAACGCCATGCCGTGCGCAAGGTCGTTCACGTCCACGCCATCCAGGGTTACGTTGGACTGGTCGCTGCGAGTCCCGTTTACTGCCCCGCTGCGTGAATCTTCCGTCAGGTTAATGTCGGACCGGTCGCCCAGGTAACTCACGCCCGTCTGCAGGCTGAGCAACTCGACAACGTTGCGCGATTCGATGGGCAATTGGGTTACCTGGAATTCGGTGAACGGCTTGCCCAGCGCGGCATCCGTCGTGTTCAGGTTCGCCGCCTCCGCCGATACCGACACGGTTTGAGTTTGCGCGCCTACTTGCATCACCGCATCTACCGTGGCCGGGCTGTTTACCAACAACTGCACCCGGTCCACCAGGAATGTTTGAAATCCCTGAGCTTCCACGTTAAGGCTGTAGGTTCCTGGCAATACCTGGAGTAATTGATAAACCCCATCCTGGCCGCTGGCGGTTGTTCGCTTGGCGCCGGTGGATGGATTCGTCAGCGTAACCTTTGCCCCCGGAATCACCGCGCCAGTGGAGTCAGTAATGGTTCCCCGCAGTGACGTTGTGGCTTGGCCCCAAGCCAGCGACACACTTATTCCGAGAAACAAGATTGCCATGATAATGCGCCCCGAAAATTGCATTGGTATTCTCCCTCGCTGATTTATGGATTGTTGCGCTTACGCTAGCCCCTGGCGTTGACAACCTGAAGTGCGGCGCTTCATTGCCTGAACCGTTTCGCAGGAACGCGGCAGTAAAGCTATCCCGCGAAGGAAAGGTCCGGTTTTAAGACTTTTTTATGTAAGGAGCTAACGCTAATGACTACCCAAACCCGACGCCATGGTTATAACTCCCACACGGTGTCGTGTCAAGAATCCGTGCATCAGCAATTTTCATGCACGATATAAGGTTTTAACCGTGCGAGTAAGCTATTCACGCCGATTCCGTTTACCGGAGGTCGTTAGGACAAAAAGGAAGCTGGTTTATTCAGGTTTCGCCGTGGGTTTCGAGGTGGTTCAATCTCTGGTGAAACGCCCTCTGCCTTGTTGGAGTGGAACAATACTGCCGCGCGCGGCACAAGCTGACACGCCCACTCCTGCTTCCACCAAGCCAACTGCGGGAACGTCGGTAGCCGGGGGCTGGATGCAGGGTAAGCCGGCCATTGCGGGCCGCCTGCGAGGGATCCGTTAAGTTACTTGAGCTTGGCCAGGGTCTTTGCGGGGTCCGTGAAATATGTATCGTCCACAGCATCGAGCACGCGCACATTGCCCATATTGATGCTGGCTTTATGATCGGCGCTAACGTGGTTTTTGGCCAGTTTAATGCCACCCGTGGTCACATATTGCCAGGTCCATGCGCCTTTATCACCGCTTTGCAGGGTGTATTCCCAATAGGTCATCAGGTGCGATGTCTTGGCGACGTAGGCGTGATACATGTCGCCCGGAGTCAGGCCCACATGGTTAAATGTGAGTTCGACGACATCAAAGTTTTCCGCTCCCCGCCTTTTCGGGCCAAGATACTTCAGATTGACACCAGTCGCCAGCCACTTCCAGGGCATGCTAAGCCACCAGGTATCGTTGATGTAGGAGGCGTAGGCGGCCTCAATTGCTTTTTGTGCGGCTTCTCCGGTTAGGCGCGCGCCGTTCTCGAAAGCCTCGCCTTTCTTGCTGCTTTCATATTCGGCGATGGTAAACAGCACAACGCGCCGCTTGCCGTCCTTCTCCACGGTCTCAAACCGGTAGCGACCGTCTTTGCGGTCCCACAGGTGAGCGTTGTTACCCACCACTTTGCCATTGACCGTCACAATAAAATTAAAACGCACAAAGTGCGCAGCGCCCCACGCCGTTTCACCGCCCATGGCCTTCATCATGGTCTGGGCCAATTGGACTGCTTGCGGATCGCGCTTTTCTCCGGCCCCGTAGCCCGCTGCGGGCGCCAGCAGGCAAAGGACTGCCAGCGTTATCGTGCTGATAAAAAGACGCCAGTCTTTCTTCAAGAGAGTCTCCTTTTGCTCGTCGCGAACGCCAAAAAAACAAACCACCCAGCCGCACAACCGTTACGCCCGGTTATCGGAGCGAATCGGCTGCATCACGAATCCTGATAATTCTAAGTAATTGCTAAAACTGAACTGAGATGCCGCCGCGGACGGTGCGGTACGCGGCAGTAAGCAGCAGGGGGTCTTCACCTGCCCGCATAATAGGCATGTAACCCTGGGCCAGCAGATTGTCGAAGTCCGCCATAGCCATAAAGTGCAAAGGCAGGAACGATACGGAAGGCAGTGGCTGACGGATTTCCACACCCAGGAAAGGCATGAGGTTCATGGCTGCCTGGCCATAAGGGTCAACTGTAGTCACTGTATTAGCCGGTACCCATACATACGAAGTGACTAGCGTAGTACCGCTGCGGGGCAGGCGGGCGCAAACCTTGCCGCCGAGGGCCTGGCTTTGCCGCGCTCGCAAGGCCTGGCGAATATCCCCTACTGAAGCCGCCTGCGCTGCAACACCAAAAGGCGCGGCCAAGGCGCTGCCGGTGGCGTAGAAAGCGATGGTTTGCACGTTGCTGCTTACCTGGCGGGTAAGGCTGGCGCGAACACCAGCGGAATTGTAATGTCCGCCATTCAGCACGGCTCCGTTGGCCACGCCGCCGGGCATGGCGTAGCCGGCAAGAAATCCGGCGCCGCCATCAGCCATCGCCAATAAAGCCGCGTTTGAAAAATTATCGTGGTACGCGGCAATTTCCGCGCGCGTGCGGCCGTTCAAGCGCCTGCGATACGCCACCTGCGTGTGGTTGATTTGTGTCATGGCCAGGCGGCCGGCCTGCATGGTCATCAAGGGCGCTGCGCTAAGGGCAGCCACCTGCTGCAGCAGGGCTTCGCTGCCCGCCGTCCCGCCAATGCTTTCCGAAGCGGCGGTCTGGTCGGGCAGGCCCGGCATAAAAGTGCCGTACTGCACACTGACGTCGCTGGCGGAATCCATACGATAGACTAACTCGGCATGAGGCAACGCCACCAGAGTTTGGCCCACGCCCCCGACGTACTGCATTTCAACGCCGGTCGTGAGGGTTAAAGCGTCGTTCAGGCGCCGGGTGCGGGAATAGCTGGCCGTCATGGCCTGCGCTCCTGGCAGGCCGGAACGGCCGCCTGCGTTCGCACCGCCCGCAAATCCAAGCTGGCGCACAACAATCGTCAGCGTATCAGGACTGTCCGTGGCATAGTTGTGGCGATAGGAAGCCACCAGCGCGGAACCCTGCACGCCCTGGGGCGTCATGGCGCCGCCCACCAGCAGGTCTGTGGTTGAGGAGACCGGGCGCAAGTAACCAAAGGCGGTACCCTGACCGGAATCAGCGGCCAGGGGATTGCCCGTACCCAAACCGGTGATGAGGCCAGCCACTCTTTCCGGCGGCAATTCAGGAGCCTTCTTGGATTTGGAATCTGCTGACGCAACGGTCAGGCTGGGATCGCCCACTTTGTCGTCATCACCGCGCTGGTAACGTAAAATGGGCCGCGTGGCGGCGGAGGAGCGAAGAACCCACTTCCAGTCATCCCCCAATGGCACGTCGCGGTGCGAGGCAGTTTGTATGCGGAAGGGAGCGAATAGATCACTGAGAACAAAAACGCCAAAAGCAGTGCGGCCACCGCTCACATCAACGGATTTTTGCGAGCTAAGGACTTGGGTCGGTGAGTCTACCTGCAAGGTATAGCGGCCGGGGACCAGGCGGGCCACATAAAACTTGCCCTGCGCGTTGGTAACCACGCGTAGAACTCGCGAGTCGAGCGCGTATTCGCCCGCGACCAGCGGGCCCATCACCATTACGGTAACACCCGGTAAAGGCTGGCCTTCAGTGTTCGTCAGCCGCCCGGAGATGCGCCCCCGGCTGCCCTGTGAAGCTCCCATGGCCACACCGGCAACGGCCACTGTGGCGCCCAGTAGCGCCACAGCCCACTTCATTGCCCGCTCCCTCCAGCGGATTGAAAGAACTCGGAACATAAAGAGGTTACAGCCCGATGTGACCGGCTCCTAATTCACCTGGAACGACGCGGTTGGCTCAATCGACTTCTTGGCCAGATTGTCGGTCACCTTGATAGCCACGGTGTAATTCCCGGGTTGTAGAGACGCCAGCGGCAGCGTTTTGCGAATCGTTACCTGCTCGGAAGCATTCTTGATCGTAGCCGCGTCCTCGGAATGTGTGAAAATTGTTTTTCCGTCTTTCCGCACTTCGTAGGTGATCAGCGCGGAGGGTCGATGCGTTTTCGGATCCAGCGTGAGATTGTACACCTGCATGTACATTCCCAGGTTCTGGGTGTGCGAAAAACTGTTGTTGACGCGCGGGCGCACTTTGGTGCTGCCAATCACGAACGGGCCGGTGCCCACTTCGTTGGTAGGCAGGCGCTGAATAAGGTCCGCCAGAATCAGCGAACTGCTGCATAGTGCATCGTCCGGATAATCCGGCACAATTTCGCCGATGTCCAATGACCCCATGTGGCCGTTGCCATCATCCTTAAGCACCACGGTCAGCTTGTAGCGTCCGGGACGCAGCGTTACAGCTTTCTGGTAAACCGACTTCTGGTTCACAAAACTGGCGAAGTCGTGCTGCGGAACATCCAGCACCATACTATCTTCAAACGTCTGCGCCACACGGCCGCTTAGCGTGCTTAACTGGCCGTAGATGTCCATCACGGCGTGCATCACGCCATCTTTATTCTGGAATTGCAAGTCCCGATTGGCTACCTGCACGGTAATGGGCGTTAACACGCTTTCATCCGTAATCTTCACGTAGTCGGCGCGCACATTGAAAGGCAGCAACTGGGCCGAAATTTTGTGCGTTACCATCGACCGCATGTCATTAAACTTGATGGCTGGTGGTTTAAAGATCTTGGCGAACGTGTCAAGCTGAGTAAACTCTTCCATGCTCTCCGGCATCATGGAGGCCGTTGACATGCCACCCATGCCGCCCATCCCACCACCTGCCGCCATGGCGGCGCTCATGCCAACCGGGTTGAAGATGGGCCCAATGGATACGCTTCCCTGGCACATCGTATTGTCGCCGGGAACCATGGCCATGGCGTCTTTTTCGCAGGGGTTCATGGTCAGGCGGTATTCGCCGCTCATGGTCGGGTCAACAAATTCAAGGGTAATGTTTTCGCCGATGCCTTCGATATAGCGATAGCGCCAGTCTTCAAACGGATACGTCGTCATTTCCTGCGCCCCACCCATCATGGGATTCATGATGGCCATATCCGTCTGGTTCTCTGGTACGTAAGTGCCCCCGCTGGGATGGGAGTCAATTTCGTCGGGCGGACCGTACATTATGTAGATGCGGCCACGATCCGTCTTCCAGCCCGGGATGCCGGAACTGAAATGTTCGTTGGCGTAGGCAATGCGCCTGTAATATTCCTCTTTAAATTCGTTTTCAGGACTCCCCGGGTTGGGATTACGGCGCTCCCAGAACTGCTCAATAAACTGCTCCCGCTCTTCATCCGTGCTCAGCTTCTTAAACGCCGCTTTCTCTTCCGGGGTAATAATGTAAGGCACTTCTTCGTCGAGCCACTTTTTATAAGGGCTCTCCATCTCTTTTTTGATGGCTTTTTGCCGCTTCTTTTCCTCTTTGCTCAGTTTGGTTTTGTATCCAAAAGCTGGTTGAAGCAGTGGTCCGATGGTCGCTAGCCCCAGGGTTAATGCCAGGACTAAAGACGCACGGCCGATCTGAGATTCCGTGCGCTTCAAAGGCACGATTTGGGTCTTAACGTTCATACTCTACTCCCCCGAGTCTATGTGAGGATTCTATTTTTGGTATGGATGAAAGTCAAGCAGCTTCATTCCCGCGGCAGCCGATCGAAGCGCCCAGCCGGCCTGGGCCCATTGCCCATTGCTTGCCAACTTCTTATTTGATGCATCATACCGTCACTTCGGGTCGCCTCACTGCGGACGAAGTTCCTGCTTTCGTTTCAGCACATTAGGGCGGCGGCATGGCAAGCTGGCCGCAGGCCCGGGCAACTTCCGGACGTAGATTTGCACCCATTGCCCGCGTCTTTCAAACCGTGCCGCCAAATGCAGATTAAAGCGCTCCTGCAGCACGCTTCCCTGCGCAGGCGGAGAATAATGGTAAAAGCGCAGCAACATCGGCTGCAGGCGTGGCCATCGGGTGACCAGGTTAAAAGGAGGATCCCACTTGCGGCTGTAAAGGTACAGTACGTCGAAGTTCGGAGCGTGCTCAAAGCTGTCCGGTGCAAAGTTTTTTACCGCCGCCACCCTCAGCGCAGCACGCACGTAGCCGAGGGCCGGAGTTCTCAGCTCGTCGGTGGCAGGCCAGGCAGTTAGAATGGTTGGCCGTCCTGGCAGCGCCTCCAGATATTGCGCCGCCTGCTGGTGAAGGCGTATAAAGTCCGCGTAGGCCAGATTATCCTCATAGGGAAATGGGTAAGGCGGGTTCAAGTACCAGGCCGCGACCATGCACGCGCCCGCCGCCAGCCAGAGTGCCCGGCGCCGCCAACTGGGCATGGAGCCCGTCGCCGCAACGCCGGATATAAAAAAGACCGGAAACACCGGCAGCAGGTAGCGCGGCAGGATGGCTCCGCCAACGCAACTGAGCATGGCGGCATAAACCGCAATCAGGCCCGCTGCCAGCCAGTAAAAGTCCGTTAGACTGCGCGCTCCAGCTAGGTGAACAGTTTTGCGCCTTCGCCACGCCACAACCAATGCGGCGGTCAGCAGAAAATTAAAGCCGCCTATAAACACCTCGTCCAACCGCGCCAGAAGGCTGCGCAGAATTCGCAGGGGTTGCAGCGATGAATAGAAATTGTATTGCAGATACTCCGCGTTCCCGGTCCAATATCCTGTGACACGGTGGTAGTAAAGCGCCCAGCTTGCCATGGGCAACAGCGGGGCCAGCAGCCAGGTCCAGGCCGCCGGCCGCCTTTCTCGCCGCCGGAACCACGCAAAGCCCCACGCCACGGGCAGCAGCGCTACCGCAGTCTCCTTGCTAAGTCCGGCCAGCGAAGCCGCCAGCGCAAAGGCCGCGTAATTCCCCTCCAAAACCTCCAGCAGGGCCCAGGTCGTAAAAAGAGCGGCAGGAAGGTCCAGAAATACCAGAGTGCTTTGCGCAAAGAAGAGCGGCGATACTGCGAGCAGCGCCACGGACGCTATCGCGGTGCCGCGGCCGGCCACGCGCTGTGCCAGCCGCCACGTAACCGCAAGTACCGCCAGCGCCACACCCAGCATGGCCAGCCGCGTGACCACGGCACGATAGCCGAACACGTGCCACACCGCGCCCAGATAGACCATAAGCAGCGGCGTATGGCCGTTGGGCAGCGTGGAGCGGGGAATGAGCAGACCAGCGTGGTAAAAGTCGAGCGCTGCCGGTACGTAATAGCCAGCTTCATCCCAGTAATAGGGCAGGCGCAGCAGTCCGGCGTGCAACAACACCAGCGCCCCGTACACGGCGGACCAGGCTGCCAGAGTTCGCAGCAGAGAGGAGGATTTCATTGAAGGTTGTCAGCGAAGGCGGCCTGCTCCGCAGGTTGCAAATTGGGGATTGGATTCATTATCACCCCGTCCCGGCGCTGCCGCCCTCAGCCGGCGTTTGGCAGCAAGCCCGTTTGACTTAGGCAAATGGCCTTTCCCTTCATGGGGCTTGCATTTCCGCGCCTGGCCAGTCATATTTACAGCTCAGGTAAAAATTGTTTATGAAAACAACCGGCAAAGTTCTGCTGGTTGCAGTGCTGATCTATTTAGTGCTCGCAGCCGCGGCCCTGGCCGCCATGAAGCAGCCTCCGGAGCGCTTTGGCCGCATAATGATGCACGTTCCCGGGCCGGCTTTTGCGATAATCCCTTTCAAAACGCTGTGGCTTTACGCCCGCCAGGGCAGCCTGCATGTGGGCGACCCAGCGCCGGGATTCAATTTGTCCACCCAAGACCGGAAAGGCACCGTGCAGTTGACCACTTTTCGAGGCTCGCAGCCCGTCGTACTGGTTTTTGGCAGCTACACCTGACCGCCGTTTCGCCGGGAGGTTCCCGCGCTTAATAAACTTTACGAAAAATACCGCGGCCAGGCTGCCTTCTTCGTAGTGTACATCCAGGAGGCGCATCCCATCGATGCCTGGCAGGATGACGACAACATCAAGGCCCATATTTCGTTGCTCAGTACACGGACGGTTGCGGAGCGCTGCGCGGTGGCAGGCACCTGCATGGTAAAGCTGGGAATTGAATTCCCGGCGCTGATCGACGATATGCAGAACAGCGTGGAACGCGCCTATACCGGCTGGCCCGATCGGCTTTACGTAATTGACCGCGATGGGCGGGTCGCCTACAAATCCGCGGCTGGGCCGTTTGGATTCCATCCTGCCGAAGTGGCCAGCACTTTAGCCCGCTTGCTGCCCGGCCGGCCCCCAACCCTGCATGCCGCCGCCCGAGCGCCGCTGCCGTCGCCCGAAAGCAGATGAAATGGGATCCCGGCGCGCCGGTGCCGTCCTACTCCACATAACAAAGCGCCAGGATGCAGCGGCCAGGCCGTAGCACTTAGATCGGTGGTCGCGCCGGACGGTCGCAAGCTCGAAATAAGTCTGACCTAACTTGCGCGGAGGGCGGACATAGGCTCGATCCTCGCGGCGCGGCGGGCGGGAAGATAGCCGGCAGCGAGCGCAACAGAAGTAAGGACGATCGTCGTCCCGGCAAAAGTTACTGGATCACTGGGAGCGATTCCAAATAGCACTGAGGCCATCACACCCGTGAGCGCGATGGAAGCCAGCACTCCCAAGCCAATACCTGCGAGAGCCAGACGCAACGTCGCTCGAATCACCATGAGTTGCACGTTGGATGGGGAAGCGCCGAGCGCCATCCGGATGCCTATCTCTTGTGTTCGACGCGTAACGGCGTATGAAATGACACCATAGATGCCCAGGGACGCCAGAATGAGGCCAAATGCGCCGAAGCTCGTTACGAGCAGCATAAAGAAGCGGCGTGGCGAGACAGCATGATCCACGATCTGCTGGAGCGGCTCGAACTCGGCGGCAGGTTGGTTCGGATTGAGTTGGCGAAGGGTGCGAAGCACGCTAGCCGCCAGCGTCGCCGGCGGCAGCTTCGCCCTAACTAAAAGCTCCACTCCTGCGGGCCCATCCTGAGTTGCGGGGTAATAGGCCTGCCATCCTGGCGCTCCCTCCACGCTCGTTTCGCGGACATCGGCAACCACTCCGATTATGAGCGTGTCCCGGCCATTAGCCGTAACGATTTGTCCGACCGCATTTCCTCCGGGCCAGAGCGCGCGCGCAGCCGCCTCATTGATGACGATGACCTTCCGGCCCGAGGGGCTATCTTCCCAGGAAAAATCGCGTCCAGCCACGAGGCTCATGCCCATTGCCCGGAAAAAGCCCGGCGTGACGACGTAAACAAGTGGGCTGGGAAGCTCGCCCGGTCGATACGTCTTGCCTTTTGGCGTCAGAGGACCCCAATTGCGGTTTTGGCCAAGCGGCAAATAGTCTGCCATACCAGCGGCCTCGACGCCTGGAATCGCTTCGATATGGCTCAGGATTTGCTGGAAGATCATGCTCCTCTTCGCCGGGCTGCCTCCGTCGTCGTAGTCAATCTTTATGGTAGCGGCCTGAGCGGGCTGGAATCCCAAATTGACATCCAGCACGCGAAGAAAGCTTCGCAGCAACAATCCCGCGCCTACCAGCAACACACAGGCCAGGGCCACCTCGGAAATCACCAGAACGGCTCGCATGCGCTCGTGCTTTTTCCCTTCAGACATGCCTTGCCCAGCATCCTTCAGCCTCTCGTATAGATTGCCCCTTGAGATTTTGAGCCCGGGAAGAACGCCGAAGAGGATCGCAGCAGAAACGGCAACCAGCAGAGTCCAAGCAAGAGCAGTTCCATCGACGCGCACCTCACTCAACAGAGGCAGGGCTATTGAGGCCTGATGCACCAACGAGGACGTGATCGCAAAAGCCAGGCCAAGACCTAGTGCGGCGCCCGCTGCGGACAGCACAAGACTTTCCGTGAGCATTTGACGGACCAGCCTCATGCGTCCGGCGCCTAACGCACTTCGCAGGGCAAACTCTTTGCTGCGCGTGGCAGCGCGGGCCAGTAGCAGGTTCGAAAGGTTCACACAAACGATCAGCAGGATCACGCCAACCGCGGACCACAACATGATAAGTGGGGTGCGCAACCGGCCGGTTATATACTCCTTCAGAGGCGTGAGGGTAGCTTTGTAAATTCCCTTCGAGTCCGGATATTTAATATTGAAGTAAAGCTGCGGTGCGAGGAGGTTTGCCTCAGCCTGCGCCTGCGCCGCACTCACCCCCGGCCGGAGCCGGCCGATCATAGTGAGAATGTTCCCCCAGTTGCGCACATCGTCCAAGATCATCGGTGTGTAGAGATCGACCTTCTCGCCCGGCGAAAACACCGCGCCGAAATCGAAGGTCGGCGGCAGCACACCGACCACGGTCGCCGGCTGTCCATTAAGATCGATTGCTTTGCCCACGATCGCTGGATCGGCCGCAAACTGCCGTTTCCAATAGGCATTTGCAAGCAGAACCACGGGATGACTGCTCTTCCTTGTCTCATTGGCCGTAAACAAGCGTCCGAGCGACGGCTGAACACCCAAGACTTGGAAAAAGTTCCCGGCCACGTCGATGCCGGTGGCAGGCACAGGCTCGCCGCGGCCGGTAAGCCTGTAATTGTCCTCTGTGGAAAAGGCGAAATAACCTGTTACATCTTGAAAAGAGCGATTTTGCGCTCGAAACTCTTCGAAGGCGTCCGCGGAGTAAGTCTCGCAGGAGAATCCGCATTTTGCTCCGATCTGCGGAGCAATCCAGACAAGCTGTTGAGGTTTCGCCAGCGGCAGCGGCCGCAGGAGAATCGTGTTGACTACGCTGAAGACGGCAACATTCGCGCCAATGCCCAGGCCGAGAATCAGCACCGCGACTGCCGTAAAGCCGCGATCCCGCTTTAAGCTCCGAACGGTGTAGCGCAGGTCCTGGACGACGCTGTCCAGGAAGGGCAGCCCGCGGACTTCGCGGTGCAGATCCTTCGATGGCCCTATACCACCCAGCTTAACGAGCGCCTGGCGGCGCGCCTCTTCAGGGCTCATCCCCTGCCTGAGGTTCTCCTCCACAGCCATTCCGATGTGGGAGGAAAGTTCGTTTTCAAAGTCTCGGTCAAGTTCGCGCCTGCGGAACAACGACCGTACCCGCTCTGCCCATTCTCGGATAGCGTCCATCATCGGGTTCGAGCCTCCTTGGGCAGGGCCAGCACACGCCCAATCACCGCCGAAAGCCTTTGCCAGTTTTCCATCTCAGCCGCAAGCCGTTTCCTTAGTCGCCGTTTCGCGGATTGACCGGTTGGTTCCAGAGACATCTCGCTCCTATCGCGGCCGAATTCTCACAGCTATTCGGCTCGCAGAGCTTCTACCGGGTTAATCGATGCGGCGCGGCGGGCGGGAAGATAGCCGGCAGCGAGCGCAACGAAAGTAAGAACCAGGACAGTGGCGGCGAACGTCACCAGGTCAGCCGGAGTGATGCCGAACAGGAGCGACGCAATTAAACGCGCCACGGCGAGAGAGACCAAAACGCCCAAGGCTATGCCGCCGAGAGCCAGACGCAGCGTCGCTCGAATCACCATGAGTTGCACGCTGGATGGGGAAGCTCCGAGCGCCATCCGGATGCCAATCTCTTGCGTTCGCTGTGTGACGGAGTACGAAATGACGCCGTAGATGCCGAGCGAAGCCAGAATGAGGCCAAACAGCCCAAAACTCGTGACAAGCAGCATGAAGAAGCGGCGCGGCGAGACGGCGTGATCCACGATCTGCTGGATCGGCTCGAACTCGGCGGCAGGCTGGTTCGGGTTCAGTTGGCGGAGCGAGCGAAGCACGCTAGCCGCCAGCGTCGCCGGCGGCAGCTTGGTCCTCACCACGAGTTCTGCGTCATCAGGCCCTGTCTGGGTCGCCGGATAATACGCTTGCCAACCGGGCGCTCCCTCCACGCTCGTTTCGCGGACATCGGCGACCACTCCGATTACGAGTCTGTCCCTGCCGCCAGCGACTACGATCTGTCCAACCGCATTTCTGTCGGGCCAGAGAGAGCGCGCGGCCGCCTCGTTGATGATGACGACCCATTGGCTAGTGGGGCCATCCTCCCAGGAAAAATCGCGCCCCGCCACGAGGCTCATTCCCATCGCCCGGAAGAAGCCCGGCGTGACGACATACACCAGCGGACTCGGCGCTTCGCCCTGGCGATACAGCTTACCCTTCACTTCCAGAGGGCCCCAGCTTCGATTGTGGCCTAGCGGCAGGAAGTCCACTATTCCAGCGGCTTCGACGCCCGGTATCGCTTCGATGTGGGCCAGAGTCTGCCGGAAGATCACACTCCTCTTCGCCGGACTGCCTCCGTCGTCGTAGTCGATCTTTATGGCAGCGGCCTGAGCGGGCTGGAATCCCAAATTGACATCCAGCACGCGAAGAAAGCTTCGCAGCAACAATCCCGCGCCTACTAGCAATACGCAAGCCAGGGCCACCTCGGAAATCACCAGAAGGGCTCGCACGCGCTCGTGCTTTTTGCCCTCGGATATGCCTTGCCCGGCATCCTTCAGCCTCTCGTATAGATTGCGGCTTGAGATTTTGAGCCCGGGAAGAATGCCGAAGAGCGCCGCAACGGCAACGGCGACCAGCAGGGTCCACGCCAGAGCAGTTCCATCCACCCGCACGTCGCTCAGAAGAGGCAACGCAATCGATCCTTGATGCACAAGGAATGAGGTGATTGCGGAAGCAAGGCCCAGGCCCAGGACCGCACCGGCCGCGGACAGCACAAAACTTTCCGTGAGCATTTGACGGACCAGCCTCATGCGTCCGGCGCCTAACGCACTTCGCAAGGCAAACTCTTTGCTGCGGGTCGCCGCGCGGGCCAGTAGCAGGTTTGAGAGGTTTACACAAACGATCAGCAGGATCGCGCCAACCGCAGACCACAGCATCAGGAGGGGACCGCGCAACCGGCCGGTTACATACTTCTTCAACGGGGTGAGAATAGCTTTGTAATGTCCCTTTGAGTCCGGATATTTGGTATTGAAGTAAAGATGCGGCGCGACGAGGTTCACATCAGCCTGCGCCTGCGCCAGGCTCACGCCGGTCTTGAGCCTGCCAACCATAGTGAGATCGTTCCCATCGTCGCGCCAGTCGTCCAGAATATATGGGGTGAAGAGATCGACCTCTTCCCCCGGGGAAAACACCGCTCCGAAATCGAAACTCGGCGGCAAAACGCCAACGACGGTTACTGGCCCCCCGTTGAGATCGACTGTTTTGCCCACAATCCCCGAATCGGCAGCGAACTGCCGTTTCCAATAGGCGTTTGCAAGCAGAGCCACGGGATGGCTGCCCTTCCTCGTATCCTCGGGCGTGAACAAGCGTCCAAGCGAAGGCTGAACGCCTAAAACTTGGAAGAAGCTCCTGGTCACGTAAACACCGGTCGCTGGTACAGGCTCCCCCCGACCCGTAAGCCTGTAATTGTCGTCCGTGGAAAAGGCGAAATAACCTGTTACGTCTTGGAAAGAATGATTCTGCGCTCGAAACTCTTCGAAGGCGTCCGCGGAGTAGGTCTCGCAGGAGAATCCACACTTTGTCGGAGGCGGAGCAATCCAGACAAGCTGTTGAGGATTCGTCAGCGGCAGCGGCCGCAGGAGAATCGTGTTGACTACGCTGAAGACGGCAACATTCGCGCCAATGCCCAGGCCGAGAATCAGCACCGCGACTGCCGTAAAGCCGCGATCCCGCTTTAAGCTCCGAACGGTGTAGCGCAGGTCCTGGACGACGCTGTCCAGGAAGGGCAGCCCGCGGACTTCGCGGTGCAGATCCTTCGATGGCCCTATACCACCCAGCTTAACGAGCGCCTGGCGGCGCGCCTCTTCAGGGCTCATCCCCTGCCTGAGGTTCTCCTCCACAGCCATTCCGATGTGGGAGGAAAGTTCGTTTTCAAAGTCTCGGTCAAGTTCGCGCCTGCGGAACAACGACCGTACCCGCTCTGCCCATTCTCGGATAGCGTCCATCATCGGGTTCGAGCCTCCTTGGGCAGGGCCAGCACACGCCCAATCACCGCCGAAAGCCGTTGCCAGTTTTCCATCTCAGCCGCAAGCCGTTTCCTTCCGCTTTGGGTGATGGAATAGAATTTGGCGCGCCGGCCGCCGCCGGAGGTTCCCCATCGGGCTGAAATCAATCCACGCTGCTGCTAACGCACGAGCGAAGCATAGATCGACCCCTGATTAAGAAGCACCTGGTCGCCGCTCACTTGCTCAATGCGCCGCGCCGGTCCGTACCCATGCAGCGGACCCACGGTGACAAGGGTGCGAAGGACCATAAGGTCCAGCGTGCCCTGAAGAAAGTCGAGCTTTCTTTGACACGTTATTTCCTGTGGCAATTCCACATCAAAGCACGTTGACTGTGGCATGACCACATATTAATTTAGACGGATTGAGCTAAATTCGGTTAGCGCGCCGGACCCGCCCCCGTTATTTTTACCAATCATTTTGTGAGTTCCGGGGAGTGTTGCCTTTGTTCTTCTCTCCAGGGCAGCTCGAAAGGAGCCGTTGGCCACCGCGGAGCCGCCCCGCTGCCAGGACCTGAGAGCAGATGCACAAGTAAGCTCGCACAGGCTTTGGGGTCAGAGTTCTGCGCCAGGAAAGCGTGGTGCGAAAGGGGGGACTCGAACCCCCACCCCTTGCGGGACCAGATCCTAAGTCTGGCGCGTCTGCCAGTTCCGCCACTTTCGCACAATCCGCAAAGCCGGTTAGCGCCCAACGGGCATGCCCGCTTTTTCCCAAGCCATCAAGCCTTCCTGAAAAACCTTGACGCGATCGGGATTAAAGCCGTGGGCCAATAGCACCCTGCCGGCGGCGCGGCTGAAGGCGCAGGCGTCTTCCGCGGAGCCTGTACGCCGTCCACCCTGGTAAATGATAATCGTGCGGTCCTCCGGCAGTGTGTTCCAGCGCGAAGGCATCTCCTCCAGGGGAATATTAACGGCTCCGGGGATATGGCCGCCCGCAAAATCATTGGCCGCGCGAATGTCCACAAAAACCGGCTTGGGCGTGGCGTTGAAAAGGCTTTTTACCTCGTCAGTATGCACAGTGCCGGGCTGCTGCAATTGCGCATCGTTAGGATTGCAGGTGAGCGCTGAGCCGCTTTGCATGGACGCAATGGCGTTGGTTCCGGCGGAGCCGAAAACGCCTCCGGATACGGAATTGCCGAGTCCGCCGCTGGCGCTCGCCGATTTCGCCGCGTCGCCGCCCGAGGTGGGTTGGCTCGCCGCGGCCTTCGGGGCCGGCGGCGCCGGAGCGGTGTCCTGTCGCGGCGCCGTCCCTGCGGAATGTCCTCCTGCCTGTTGAGTTTGCTCGCTTGCAGGGCTGCCGGGCGTGGTTGCGGCACCGGCCTGGCCTGCGGCTTGTGCGGCGGGCACGCCCGCGGTTTGCGGCGGCAAGCCGGTACTGCTGGCGGCCAGCAACTGGTTCAGCACTTCGGAGCTTTGCGCCAGGCTGGGCAAGCCCTCAAACATCTGGCTGCCAAAGAAAAAAGTTGGAGTGGCTCGAACGCCCAGGGCGCGGCCGTCATCCCGGTCCTGCTGCACGCGGCCCGCCATGGCGCCGCTTTCCAGACATTGATTGAACTGCGCCTGGTTCAAGCCCAAAGGAGAAGCGTAGCTTTCCAGTGCCTTCACACTCAGATCCTGCTGATGGGCGTAATAATAGCTGCGGGCTTCCCAGAACTTGCCCTGGGCGGCAGCGCACTCGCTGGCTTCCGCGGCTTTTTCCGCCTGCGGATGCGGCTTGGCGAGCGGAAATTGGCGAAACACAAACCGCACCTGCCCGCTATAGCGCTGCATCAACTGGCTGAAGGATTTTTCCGCCAACCCGCACATGGGGCACTCAAAATCGCCAAACTCCACCACCGTTACGGGCGACTGCAGATCGCCGGTGGCGTGGCTGTCAGGCCGCACCAATTGCGTGGCCAGCACGTGTTGCGGAGCCTGCTGCGGCGGGGCAAATTCACCGGAATTGGCCAGCGTCATAAAGGCCGGCACGCCCACCACGATGGCGGCCACCACTATTCCCAGTTGCCCACGCGCCGCGGCCAGCGCGGCCATCGGCTCAAATGGCCTGGCGGGGCGCAGAACGCCGCGCAACGCCAGGATCATGATCAACGTCACGGTAAGGGCAGAGGTCAGGCACCAGGCGCACCAGGCGTGAATAACAAACGCCTCAACGCCGGTAAGGCCCAGCGAGATCAGAAAACCGCCGCTCGAGATGATGACCATCATGTGGCGAACAGCGGCGGCAACCCAGTCGCCCGCCAGCGTTTCCGCAAAGGCCAGGAAGGCCAGAGCCAGATACATGATTACGCCAAACACCGGGGTGGAAACTCCCCAAACGTGCGCGTAGGAACTGGCCCGCACCACATCGCATCCGCCCCCAATGCACACCATGGGATGCGAAGGCGAGTTATAGACCCACCACAAATAGCTGGAGACAAACAGGCCCAGCAGGCTGAGGGCGAGGGTGAGGTGTTTGCGCATAGCCACCATTGTAACCCAACCCGGCGGACGTCCGGCAGACCGCTCGGCCGCGGCACGGCAGGCCTTACGCGCCGCCCGACTGCGCGCGATGGAACACGGCTCTAATTGGCACTGGAGATGCGATTCAGAATGTCAGTTGCACGCGTTTGGGCGATATGCAGAAAGCGGGTGTCGTGAGAGATTTTTTCCAGCACCTCGGTCATTAATTCCGGATCGGCCAGGGCGTGATTGTTCAGGTCCATCTGGATGGTGGTTAACTCATGCGGCAGACCCAGGTGGTCAAACCGCATGTCATATTCCAGGGCCACCACGTGCCGCTCCACGCTGGCAATGCCTTCAAACACGTCAGTCAATTCGCGGGCGGTGCGGTTTAACGTGTAATTGAACTGGCACTCGGAAACATGCCCACCGCTTGAATAGGCAAACGTCTTCAGGCCCAGGTTGGCCACATTTTTGTGGCTTTCCAGATCAATCGAATCGAAATTATTCAGCTTTGCCGCAAGCGAAAAGAGCTTCCCGGTGGTGGCCTGAGAAAGCTTGAACGGCCGGGGCTGAGGTGTGTCCTTCAAACCGCGGCCGTCATAGGTGGCGCTGCCGTCGGGCGTAACCGTAATCTTCACATACTCCGGGTCGCTGCCCTTCAGGACCTTGGTATAGCTTAACGTAGCACCACTTGCCGCAGCCTGTGCCACAACACCCGGGCCTGCGCCCGCCTGCAGCAGGATCAGACTAAGAATCAACGTGCAAAGAGGGGGGAATTGGGACATAGGTAAGTACGATGCTGGTAACCCGCCCGGGCGTTGCAAGAAGCCAGGCGCGATTGGGCGGCCTCAGTTCATGTCCTGACGCCGTAAGCGCCTATTTCGCTTCGGCCAAAGCGTGCAATTCCGATTCCTCAATATCAAAATTCGAATAGACGTGCTGCACGTCCTCGTGGTCTTCCAGTTCTTCGCTAAGCCGCAGCATCTGCTGCGCCTGCTTGCCAGTCAGCTTTACGAACGTCTGCGGCACCATGGAGACTTCCGCGACTTCAGGCGTAATTCCGTTGCCCTTCAGCACGTCCAATACTTCCTGCAGCTTGTTGGGGGCTGCGAAAATCTCCCAGTTGCTGCCGTCATCGGCCATATCGTCGGCGCCGGCTTCCGTGATGAGATTCAGCAGCTTTTCCTCCTCAGCCTTGCTCTTTTCAACCACCAGATAGCTCTTCTTATTGAACATCCAGCCAACGCAGCCGTTTTCACCAAGGTTCCCGCCGTGTTTGCCGAAAATGTGGCGGATCTCGGAAAGCGTCCGATTCTTGTTGTCCGTCGCAACCTCAAGCATAATGGCCACTCCGGCGGGACCATAGCCTTCGTAAATCGATTCCTCGTAAGTGGTGCCGGGCAATTCGCCGGTACCTTTCTGCAACGCCCGCTTGATATTATCCGCGGGCATATTCTCCGCCTTGGCCGCGGCAATCGCCGTGCGCAAGCGAGGGTTGGAATCCACATCGCCGCCGCCGATTCGCGCCGCCACGGTAATTTCCTTGATCAGCTTGGTAAAGATCTTTCCGCGCTTGGCGTCCAGGGCGCCCTTTTTGTGTTTAATTGTTGCCCACTTTGAATGGCCTGACATAAACCTGAAATCCTCTCTCGACGAACTTGATATCTTAAGTCGCGTCTTATCGTTGCCACGCGCCGCGCCGCGCGCGTTCCCCCGGCCAGCACAAACCCCGCAGTGGGCCAGTACGCGGCAGCGCCGCGCTCTGCTTGCCCGGGACCCGAAACCTGGTTGTCTGTTGCCTGGCCCTGCCGATAGCGGCTCATGAAACGTCCCTTAGAGTTGCCGCGCCCTCAGCGGGACAGGCAGGAAGCGCACAGCCTTCCTTCTATCAGCATGCTACCACAGGCTTAGGCCGGTAGCCACGCGAAAACCGGCCACGAGAACGGCCAAAAACCGTGTTATTAGGTGGTGCACCAAATCAGGGCGGGAAGCTGCCGCAGATCGTCCAGCAGCACATCGGGTGGCCACGCCTCAAGCGTGTGGCGGCCCAGTCCGTAGGTAACCCCGCAGGTTCTCACGCCGGCGTTGCGCCCGGTTTGTATATCGGTTTCCGAATCCCCCACCATCAGCGTCTCGTCGCGCTCCACCTGCGCTTCGCGCATCAAGGTCAGCACACCGACCGGATCGGGCTTCTTCTGGCTGAAGCTGTTCCCGCCATAAACCGCTGTGAAATGGTGGTCAATTCCCAGCCCCTTGATAATCTCGCGGCTGAACCGGACCGGCTTGTTGGTTAGCACAGCCATGCGCACCCCGCCGAGCTCGGCCAGCGCCTCCCGCACGCCGGGATAGGTTACAGTATGGTCAAGCATGTGATCATGGTAGTAAGCGAGAAAAAGCTCAACGGCACGATTTACTTCCTCATCCACGGTGGCCTTGCCCAGCGCCCGCTGCATGAGAGCCGCAACGCCGTTGCCGACGTAGGATGAGACCGTTTCCGGGTCCAAAGCCGCCAGCCCCAGCATTAGCCGGGTGGCGTTCACGCTCTGCACCAGGTCGGCCTTGCTGTCAATCAGAGTGCCGTCCAGGTCGAAAATTACAAGCCGGATGTCCTGCAGGTTGGGTTGGGTTTCTGTTGGCATCAACTGACATTGTAACCCGGTCCGCGCCCATGAAAGGCGTACAGCGTTTCCGGCCCGGTTGCTTACCCCACACACAGTGCGTTTAGGCAGGATGCAAGCCAGCGGCCGCTAGACGACGGTTACGGATAGTTGCTGCTGGCCGGTGGCGCCGTCGGGAAAGATGTTGCGGGGATTATAGCCTTCTACGTTGCCTTTGCCGTCTGTGGCCCGAACGCGGATCTTGTAAGCGCCGGGCGCGGGGTTAATCCAGTTATAGCGCCAGAATGACCACACAATAGGCGAGGGGTTGCTGAACAGGTCCGCGGCCTTCCAGCTTTGGCCGCCGTCAAAGCTCAACTCCACACCGCGGATTCCGTCCAGATTGCCAATGGCGTAGCCTTGCAGTTCAATGTTGCGGCCAGTCAGTTTGGCGCCGCTGCGTAAATCGGTGAATCGCGCCTGGGCGTTGCGCTCGCAGGTGTCGGACCAGCCCTGACTTTCCCAGTAGCCCTTATAGGGCTTGTCGGTGAATTCAATCTTCTGCAGCCACTTGGGCTGCTTCATGCCGAACTTGCCGGGAATAAACACCCGCACCGGGTAGCCGTGCACCGGAGGCAAATCGTCCCCGTTCATCTGATAGGCAAGAAAATTGGCTTCGTTCCAGACGCGCTCAATCGGATGCGCGGTGGAAAAGCCGTCGGCCGCGGAAATTACGGCATAGGCGGCCTTGGCTTGCGGGCGGGCGCGCTCAATTAAGGGCTTCAGCGCCGTCCCCTTCCACCTGGCGTTGCCAATGGCATTGCCGCCGATGGGGTTGGAGATGCATTCCAGCGTCATCACCCGCTCAAACGCGGGCAGGGCCGTCAACTGGGCATAGTTAAGGCTGAAGGGATTCTCCACCAGCCCCGCAAAGTGTAATTGCCAGCTTGAGGCATGCAGCGTAGGCAAGCCGCCTTTGGAGGTGATGTAAAAATCGTCGTTGGCGGTGATCGCAACCAGCGCCGCTTGCGCCCCGTAGCGCTGGTAACCGGCCACGGATAGCGCATGCGGATCCAGCATGCTGTTCATATAGTTGCTGACGTAAAGATACTCCGCCAGCCCGATGCCGCCCGCCACGGCGCCGATGATGAAAGTTCGCCTCTCCATAGTTTCAGGTTGTATGATGCAACATCTGGCACCGGAGGAGGCAATATAAGTTTTTGAATAGGAGGAAAATCCGCCGCCGGCTGGATTCCCGCCCGGCCGCTCGCGCCGCATGGCCCGGATTGCCGTATGGCATCGTACCGCGTTTTAGCCGTTGTTAACCTGTGGCCCTACCCGCAGGATCCCAGTTATGGATGCTTTGTGCAGGCGCAAATGGAGTCCCTGCGCCCGCTGGGGGTTGAGTATGAGGTTGTGTTCATCAACGGGCGTCTGTCAAACTGGAATTACCTGCGCGGCTTGGCGGAAGTGTGGCAGCGGCTGCGCCGGGCGCGGTTCCACCTGGTTCATGCGCACATGGTGCTCGCCGGCCTAGTGGCGCGCGCCCAATGGCGGCTTCCGCTGGTCATGTCGTTCCTGGGCAACGATGTTCTGGGCAAGCATGAGCGGCCGGGCTCCACAACCCTGTTCGACCGGTTTCTGAAGAGCTCCAGTTTCGCTTTGGCTCGCGCCTCGCAGGCGGTCATCGTGAAGAGCGCGGAGATGAAGCGGCGCCTGGGCCTGGAAGCGGCTCACGTGATTCCGAACGGCGTGGACACAGACCTTTTCCAGCCTGCGGATCAGCGCCAGGCGCGCAGCCTGCTCGGCCTGGATCAATCCAAACGCTACGTGCTGTTTCCATACGATTCGGCGCGCGGCGAAAAGAGGATCGACCTGGTGAAGGCGGCTGTAGCCCTGGCCCAGGCGCAGCAGCCGGAAGTTGCTTTGCTGCAGGTAAGCGGCGCGCCGCAGCGCTCTCTTCCGGCCTGGATGAACGCCAGCGACGTGCTGGTGCTGGCCTCGGAAATAGAGGGTTCCCCCAACACGGTGAAAGAAGCCATGGCTGTCAATCTGCCGGTGGTGGCGCGCGACGTAGGGGATGTGAAAGAATTGCTGGAGGGTACGGAAGGCAACCGCCTGGTGGCCCCGCAGCCGCAGGCGATTGCGGAAGGTATTCTGCAGATTTGCCGCAGCGGCCGCCGTGCCAGCAGCCGCGAAAAAGTGCTGCGCAGCTTTTCCATGCGCACCGCAGCGGAAAAAATAGTTTCCGTATACGCCAGCGTTCTTGACGCACTCTGATGGCCGCCGCAAAAGGGCAGGATTCTGAAACGCCGCACCGCGCCTGGCGGCATCCGCTCGATCAGGACGAGACCCGTTGACTGGCTGATGTGCCCCGAACCCGAAGGATTCGTGCCCGCGCCACTGCACAGGAATCAAGGATGAATAAAACCCAGCAAACCGGTGTGCTGATTATCATCGAGAATCTGCCCTTCCCTTTTGTGCGGCGCGCCTGGCAACAGGCGGTGGCGCTGCGTGACGCGGGTTATCGCGTCAGCGTCATCTCGCCCAAAGGCGCCGGGTGCGATTCCAACTATGAGGTAGTGGAAGGCATTGAAGTTTACCGCCATCGCATTTGGGAAGCCTCCGGCCCGCTGGGCTACGTGGTGGAGTACCTGGGGGCGCTGGCGTCGCAGCTTTATCTGGCCGCAAAGGCCTATCGCAAAACCCGCTTTCGCGTGGTTCACACCTGGAACCCGCCCGACATCATGTTTATCAACGGTCTGGTGTTCAAACTGTTTGGAGCGCGCTACATTTTTGATCATCTGGACCTGAACCCGGAGCTTTATCTGGCCAAGTTCGGCCGCGAGGATCTGGGCTACAAGCTGGTTTGCCTGGTGGAACGCGCCACCTTCCGCACCGCGGACGTTTCGCTGGCCACCAATCAGTCTTACCGCGAAATCGCCATCCAGCGCGGCGGCATGCCGCCGGAGCGCGTGTTTATTGTGCGCGTCAGCCCGCAGCCGGATAAGATGCGGCGCATTCAGGAATACCCCGAATTGCGCAACGGCAGGAAAAATCTGGTGGTTTACCTGGGCGTGATGGGGCCGCAGGATGGCGTGGATATTTTCGTCCGCTCCATCGACGAGCTGGTGAACCGGCGCGGCCGCACCGACACGTACTTCACCATCATCGGCTCCGGCACGGAAGTGCCGCGGCTGAAGCAGATGGTTACAAGCCTGGGCCTGGACGCCGTGGTAAAGTTTACCGGCCGCATTCCCTCCGGGGAACTGGCGCGCTATCTTTCTACTGCTGACGTAGGCGTGGCGCCTGACCCTTACAATCCCATGAACGACAAATCAACGATGGGAAAGATTCTGGAATATATGTCGTTTGAAGTGCCGGTGGTGTTGTTTAATCTGACGGAGGGCCGCCGCTCCGCCGCGGATGCCGCGCTCTACGCCCGCAACGACGATCCCATCGACTTTGCCAATCAGATTCAGACCCTTCTCGATTCCGAGGAACTGCGCAAGACCCTGGCGCGCCGCGGCCGCCAGCGCATTGAGCAGCACTTTGACTGGGAAGTGGATCGCCAGACCTTGTTGAAAGCTTATGAAATGGCTCTTAGCAATCCCCGGCGCTAGCTGCGGGCCGCCAACGGTGGCCCCGGAAAGGATTGCCGCCGCCTGTGCCGCGGCAACAACGTAAGGCATTCTTATGTCCGGTAAACCGCGCGTGGCGATAGTGGGCCGGCCCAATGTGGGCAAATCAACTCTGTTTAACCGCATTTGCGGAAGGCGCCGCGCTCTGGTGGGCGACGAACCGGGCATGACCCGCGACCGCATTTACGCACCCGCCGAGTGGCTGGGCCGCCCCTTTGAGGTAGTGGATACGGGCGGCATGGTTCCTGATGACCAGGCGGTGATTCCATCGGAAATTTTCCGCCAGGCCAGCGTGGCCATTCAAGAAGCCGCGCAACTGGTGCTGGTGGTGGATGCGCAAATTGGCGTGACGCCTCTGGATGAGGAGTTGGCGGCCATCCTGCGCCGTACCGGCAAGCCGCTCGCGCTGGCTGTGAATAAAGTGGATGCGGTTAAGCATGCCGCGTGGGCGGCGGAGTTCTACCGCCTGGGCATCGAACCCCTTTGCGCGGTTTCCGCCGAGCACGGCTCCGGCGTTGACGAGTTGCTCGATTACATTACCCACGACTTCCCAGCCCTTCAGGAGGAAGGTGACGGCGCCGCAAGCCTGATCAAGGTTGCCATCATCGGCCGCCCCAACACCGGCAAATCCACGCTCCTGAACCAGCTACTGAAGGAAGAGCGCTCCATCGTTACTCCCACCGCCGGCACCACGCGCGATGCCGTGGATGCGGAGATGGAGTGGCAGGGCCGGCGCTTTCTTGTGATTGACACCGCCGGCATCCGGCGCAAGGGCAAAACCCATCTGATGGCGGAAAAGCTGAGCGTGGTGCAGGCGCGCAAGCACCTGGAGCGCTCCGACGTGGCCTTGCTCCTGCTTGACGCGGCGGAAGGCATTACCGCGCTCGATACCCACATCGGCGGCTACGCTCACGAAAGCCGCCGCGGCGTGGTGGTTGTTGTAAACAAGTGGGACGCGATTAAGAAGGGCCCCACCATTACGGCCGACTTTACCCGCACCATCCGCGAGCGCATGAAATATCTGAGCTATGCGCCCATCGTCTTTATTTCCGCGCTTACCGGCCAGCGTGTCGACCGGGTGCTGCAACACGTTGTGCAGGCGGCGGAGTCGCGCCTGATGCGCGTGAGCACCGCGGATATGAACCGCTTTGTCGAAACCCTGGACTTTAAGCGCGCCCCCGCTCCCTCCGGCAAGCCTCTCAAGATTTACTACATCACCCAGGGCGGGGTGGCGCCGCCCACTTTTATCGCCTTCACCAACCGCTCCGGTCAACTCTATTTCTCCATCGAGCGCTTTCTGGAAAACCGTATTCGCGAGCGCTTCGGTTTTGCCGGAACGCCCATCGTGATCAAATCCCGGCAAAGCAAGTAAAGACCCTCTGCCTGGCGGCAGGTCGAGCCCTTCCGGGCGCGGAAACCCGAAACCAGTCCTCGCCGCGCCGCATCGCAACCTGCAAAGCAATCGAAACTTTGATGAAATCACCGGGAATGCTATACTCCCGCCATTAACTTGAGGTAGTCTCTCAGCCTCAGGCGGGGATGTACGTCCGGGGCACTTGAGAAAAAGGTGGTGGAAGGCATGTCCTGGGAAATGATCCTTTTCAGGCTGATCTTTGTCAGCATATTTATCGCGACGTCGTACCATCTTCAGCCATTTCACTTCCCCAAGCTGGAATCCGCATTTTTCGGCGCTGTGATGGCGGCGATCTTCGTGTTTTTCGAGATGCGGCTGCAAAAGGTGGGCCTTACCCGGCTGATCGGCGCCACGGTAAGCACCACGCTGGGGATTCTGGCTGCCCTGATGATGAGCCATCTGCTTAGTCTTACGTCCGTCGACAAGCACTCGCTCTCTTACATTCAGGTGGCGCTGCTCCTGCTGATGGCGTACGTGGGCATGACGCTGGGCATCACCAAGGGTGAAATGCTGAACCTTTCCGCGCTGGGCGGGCTGTTCAGCGGGGAAATGGGGCAGCACCGCTCCGCCAAGATTCTTGACACCAGCGTGATTATTGACGGCCGCATCTCCGACATTTGCGAAACCGGTTTTCTGGAAGGCTCGCTGATTATTCCCAAGTTCGTTCTGCGCGAGCTGCAACTGGTGGCGGATTCCGCCGATACGCTTAAGCGCAATCGCGGCCGGCGCGGGCTCGACATTCTGCAGCGCATGCAGAAGATGAGCGCCGTGCAGGTGCAGATTGTGGAGGAAGACTTTCCCCAAACCCGCGCCGTGGATCTGAAATTGATCGAACTGGCCAAAGCTCACGACGCCAAAATTGTCACCAACGACTTCAACCTCAACAAAGTGGCCCAATTGCAGGGCGTTTCCGTGCTCAACATCAACGACCTGGCCAATTCCCTGAAGCCCCTGGTGCTGCCCGGCGAAAGCATGCGGGTGTTCATTTTGAAAGAGGGCAAGGAACACAACCAGGGCGTGGCTTACCTGGATGACGGAACCATGGTGGTGGTGGATAACGCGCGCAAAATGATCTCCAAAACCATCGATATTTCCGTAACCAGCGTGCTGCAAACCACCGCCGGACGCATGATCTTTGGAAGGTTTGACGACCGTGGCAAGGTTGAACCGCTGCCCGCGGCCACAACTTAGCCCGGTCAATGCAACGTGCGCCGGCTGGCGGCGCGGAGAGCAAAACCGCTCCGTCAAGTTACCCGCCGGGGCGCATTCGGGCAGCAGTGATTTATGAGCGTTCTTGCCATTATTCCAGCGGCCGGCGTGGGCACGCGCATGGGCGGCGCCACGCCCAAACAGTTCCTGCAGCTTGAAGGTATCCCGATTTTCCTTCACACGGTGCGCAAGTTCGCCTCCGCCGACGCCATTGACGAAGTGTGCCTGGCGCTGCGCACTGAGGAGATGGAGCGCGCCGGTCCGCACGTAACGCTGGAGCGCTTCGCCAAGCCCGTGTGGCTGACCCCCGGCGGCAACACCCGCCAGGATACGGTGGCGCGCAGCCTGGCCGCCGCGCCCGCCGGAACGGAAATTGTGGTGGTGCACGACGCCGTTCGCCCCTTTATCGACGAGGAGATGATCCGGCGCATTGTGGATGCCGCCAGGCGCGAAGGCGCGGCCATCTTCGCCATTCCCAGCGTCGACACGGTGAAGCAGGTGGAGCATCAGACCATTCTGGGCACCATCCCGCGCGAAAGAGTGGCCCTGGCGCAAACCCCGCAGGCCTTCCGCCTGGAACTGCTGCGCGAGGCTGTTGACCGCGCCCAGGAGGATGGCTTTCACGGCACCGATGAATCCAGTCTGGTGGAGCGTCTGGGCGCCAAGGTCACCATCCTGATGGGCAGCGACCGCAACATCAAAATCACCAAGCCTTCGGATCTGCCGCTGGCGCGCCTTTATCTGGCCCAGGAGCGCGAGCAGGCCGAACGGCTGCGGTTTGAGGCGTAGCGCCCGTGGCCGCACCTTCCCGCGGCGCCCGCCGCCCCAAACCGGCTGCAGATTCTCCCGGCCGCCGTCTCAACACAAACCGAAGCAAAACGGATCCCATTGCCAATCCCCTGGCCTGCCGCCCCCCCGCCTGCCGCGTTGGCTTTGGCAACGACGTGCATCGCCTTGAACCCGGCCGCGCCCTGGTGCTGGCCGGCGTGGCCATCCCCTTTGACAAAGGCCCGGCGGGCCACTCCGATGGCGACGCCCTTTCCCACGCCCTTTGCGACGCCATGCTGGGCGCCGCGGCGCTGGGCGACATCGGCCGGCACTTTTCCAATCGCAATCCCAGGTGGAAAAACGCGCCCAGCCTGATTTTTCTTAAGCACGCGCAGGCGCTGCTGCGGAAAGCCGGCTATGAGGTTGTGAATCTGGATGCCACGGTAAGTCTGGAGCGGCCGAAGCTGGCGCCGTACATTCCGCTCATGCGGCAAAAGCTTGCCGAAGCCTTGGGACTTGATCCGGACAGGATCAGCATTAAGGCGAAAACCGGTGAAGGAGTTGACGCGGTGGGATTGGGTGCGGCCATTCGCGCCGACGCCGTGGCGCTCTTGTATCAGGGCACGACTTCAGTCGTGCCGAAAACGCGGATGAAGTGATCCGGGCTTCAGCCCCTGATCTCCAGAGGCTCGCCGTATACGTTCCAACCCGATTCCAATTCTTGAAAAAAACCACAGAGTCTCAAGGGCAGAGACTCTGCGTTATCCCAGCCACTCCGGGTTGTGGTAGGTGCCGTCGAACATGTGGGTGTTCTTAAAAGGCTCGTACTTTCCGCTTTCGCCCGCCGCCGCCGTGCGCGAAAGCAGCGCGGTCAATTGCGCCTCGGTCAGCGGTTTAAAGCTGCGCGCCGCCTCCAGCGCCTGGCTCAGCCGCTCCAGCGTGTCGCAGCCGTTGATTACCACGGAGGTCTTCAGATTCATGGCGTAGTGCAGCGCCTCAATAGCGCTCACGGTGTTGCTCTTCATCAAAATGCCGTTCGCCAGCGGCTTCATGCCCAGCACGCCGATGCCGTGCTTTACCGCCACGGGCACCACCTGGTGGGCAAAGCTGCGGTAGTGCGCATCCATCAGGTTTAGCGGCATCTGCACGGAATCGAACGTAAATCCATGGTCCAGCCCGGTCTGGATCATCTTCAAATGGATGGCGGGGTCCTTGTGGCCGGTAAATCCGATAAAGCGGATCTTGCCCGCTTTGCGAGCCGCCGCCGCCGCCTCAAACGCGCCGCCCGGTCCAAAAATGCGCTCCGGATCGCCCGGCCGGATCACCTCATGGAACTGCACCAGATCAATGTGATCGGTCTGCAGGCGCCGCAGAGAATCTTCAAGCTGCCGGGTGTAAACGTCCTTCACCTGGCCGTCCATCTTGGTCATTAAGAACGCTTTTTGGCGATAACCGTCGCGCAGCGCCTTGCCCATCCGCACTTCGCTCTCCCCGCCGTTGTAGTCCCAGCAGTTGTCGAGAAAATTCATGCCGCTGTCCAGCGCCGTGCGAACAATTTTGATGCTCTCTTCCACCGTCGATTGCACGCCGATGTGGTAGCCGCCCAGGCCAATCAGCGAGACTTTCTGGCTGCTGCGGCCCAGGTTGCGGTAAGGAATGCCCTGAACCTTTGTGGTGGCTTCCGCCGCGTTCACAAGCGGCAACCCCGCTACGGTTACGGCAATGCCCGCCGTGATTCGTTCAAGAAAAGCCCTTCGGCTTGTGTGATCCATGGCAGCACCTCGGGAAGGGATTGGCCGGCCGGCTATCAGGCGCCGGGCGCGGCGCAAAAACATTGTGAGGAAGCCTTAGTTTACCACAATCGTTCCGGTGCGGGCTGAGAGGACAATGCGAAACCACCCGCCTGAATTGAACCCACCCGAACCGAACCCGCTTGCCCGGTAAAATTCCAGGCGTCCGTCACGGCCGGTTACGCCGGTGCTGACGGCGCGGCGGAGCCGCCATCAACAAACGGCAGCGCCGCCACCGTCGCCGTGCCGCCGCCGTCCATCGCCAGCGCCTTGCCGGGCTCGGCAAACTCGCGGCGCGCGTAGCCCAAAGCAATCGTGCGGCCCAGGGCCGGCGAAAATACCACGCTGGTCAGCTCGCCAACCTCGCGGCCATCAGCGCTAAATTTTTCCCCAACCGCCGCTTCGCGCTCCGGCAAAAAACCAACCAGCTTCCAGTTTACGTGGCCGCGGCTGCGTGCCCGCTCTACAATCTCCTGGCCAATGTAACAGCCTTTGGTAAAGCTGACGGCGTTCAGCAGTCCCGCTTCAAGCGGCAGAGTGTCTTCGGCAAAGTCGCTGCCGCAGGCCGGAATACCCGCTTCGATGCGCAGCATTTCCAGCGCCTCCGTTCCGCAGGGACGGGCGCCAAAAGCCGGCGCCTGCCGCACGGCCGCCTGCCAGAGCGCCGCAAAGTTTTCGCCCGCTACAAAAGCCTCATAGCCTTCCACCCCGGTTGAATCCACGCGGGCCACAAACGCGCTGGCGCCCTGGAAGAGGGCGACCGCGTATTGATGCGCTGCCAACGGCGGCAACGCCGCTTCCAGGCAAGCTTCCAGAAGCGCGCGGGCGCGCGGCCCCTGAAAAGAAATCGCCGCTCCCTCCACGGCTGTAATGGGCACGCGGCCGCCCACGTTGTAATAATTCAAAGCCGCCAGCGCTTTTTCCGCCCACGCGGCGTCAAACTCAAGCAGCAGATCATCCGCCGCGGCGTAAATGCGCAAATCCGCCAGAATGTGGCCGCGTGCGTCGAGCAGCAGGGCGTAGGTTCCCTGCCCCGCGGTAAGCGACTTAACGTCATTGCTCACCATGCTGTGCAGAAAACGGACGCGGTCGCTGCCCGTAGCGGAGTAGCGGGTGCGGAAGGTATAGTCAAAAAAACCGGCGGACTGCCGCACCGCCTGGTATTCCAGGCGCGGGTCATCAAAGCGCAGCGGCGCCGCCGCGCCGCGAAAGCTGCCCAGAGCCGTCCCCAGGCGGGAGTACTCATTCTGCAATAAACTTGTGCGGTTCATTTAGCCTCGCCTTAAGTATGCCGAAATCAGAATAATCGCGCCAGCCAAAGCCAGCGCAACGGTCATCCACAATCGGCGGCGAAGGCGAAAGCGCTCCAAAAACTTTAGCGGCAGGGTAAGGCAAAGGGTAACGAAGAATACAGCGAAGGCCAGCACGATTTTCAGCGTCAGCAGGCGCCAATACGCGCCCCAGGGAGCTTCCCACACCAGGCTCGTGTTGTAGATGCCGGAGACAAGAAGCAAAGCGATCGTCGTCCACACCACCCAGCGGAAGCGGCTGACCGTTGCGGCCAGCAGCAGATCGCGCTGGGAGGGCTCGGCCTCGGCCAGCGCCGGCATCAGCACCAACACCACAAACGCGATGCCTCCAACGGCCAGCGCCGCGGCGCTCAGGTGAATCCATTGCATAAGCGTAGGCAACATGTTGGATGATCCCGTGTCTCAGTGAATGTGGCACGGCATGCCGCCCCCACGCGGCGCCGGCTAATACTGGTATCACGCGCGGGCGGCATAGACAATGCTGAACCGTGTGTTAATACGGCCAAGAGCAATTGCATTTGAAAAATGTTATGCTTTGCGCCATCTTTGGAGCCGTCCGCAGCCCCAAAACAGCCCGGGCAGACGCCGCATCCCCTGGCATCAATAGCGCGGCGCCCGCACGAGTTTGGCAGTTTGTTGAAAAACTCATGCCGCCTGTCATTCCGAGGAGCTGCAAGCGACGAGGAATCCCGTATGGGCTTGATTCCGCAAAAAGCAGATCCTTCGCTTGTGCTGTGGATGACATCCCCCGAACGTTGTTCAACAAACTGTTAGACGCAACCGGCAACCGCGAGGTAATCCATGAGAGTTCAGAAAGCGACCCGAAAGTACGAGCAGTGGCTGGCGCAGCGCACGCGGATTATTACTGCTGACCTGGAACTGAAGCACCAGCACATGGCTGATGATCTGTTCTCCTTTTTCCGCGCCACGTTTTACCGCTGGGCGGAATTGTGGCCCGAGGCCTGCCCCAAGGCAGAAAAGGCTCCGCGGGTGCTTGCGGTGGGGGATTTGCACGTGGAAAACTTTGGCACCTGGCGCGACAAGGAAGGCCGCCTGGTGTGGGGCGTGAACGATTTTGATGAAGTCTACCCCATGCCCTACACGATTGACCTGGTGCGCCTGGCGGCAAGCGCCTGGATCGCCATTGAGGCGAGCCATTTGGCCGTTGACCCGCAGGAAGCCGCGCGCGCCGTGCTGGAGGGCTACACCGCCGGCATTCGCGCCGCGGGCGGGCCGTTTGTGCTGGAGGAGCAGCACCATTGGCTGCGCCACATCGCCACCGGCGCCCTGCGCGATCCGGTCCACTACTGGGAGAAGATGGACTCCCTGCATACGCTGCGTGGCCCGGCGCCTGCCAGCGCGCGCCGCGCTTTGGAGCAGATGCTTCCCGAGCCCGGTCTTGCTTATCGCCTGGCGCATCGTGTGGCCGGACTGGGCAGCCTGGGACGCGAGCGCTACGTGGCCATCGCCGTGTGGCGTGGCGGCAAAGTGGCGCGCGAGGCCAAGGCGCTGCTGCCTTCCGCTTATGGCTGGGTGCACGGCGGCAAGAGCAAAAACGAGATTTTTTACGAGACGATTCTGGAGCGCGCCGTGCGCTGCCGCGATCCTTACGTGGAACGGCGCGGGCGCTGGATTTTGCGCCGCCTCGCCGCCCACTGCTCGCGCGTGGAGCTGGCCAGCCTGCCCCGCGAGCGCGAGGAGGAAAGATTGCTCCGCGGCATGGGCTGGGAAACCGCCAATATCCACCACGGAAGCCCGAAGGCTTTGGCCGCCGTGCGCGACGATCTGAAAAGACGCCCTCAGGACTGGCTGATTAAAGCCGCCGAAGCCATGGTGAAAGTTACCCGCGACGACTGGCAGGAGTGGCGCGCCGGCGGCAAAAAAACAGCCAAAAAGGCCGCCGTGAAGACGGCCAAAAAAACTGGTGGCGCGAAGGCTAAACGCAAAGCCCCAGGCAAAAAAGCCTGATTGCGTCACCGGCCTCTCGTAGGACATGCGGGTAGCACGGGCCCGGCGCGCAGTACCTTGAGTAAGTGGGGACGCCCACAAGCCGTGTAGGGAATCGAGGGCACAGCTAAGATAGCAGGTAGGTAGCCACGGCACGGTTTTGGCGCCGTGGGCTTTGTGCCGCGCCAGGAGCCCACGGTCCGGGCCGTCACACGGTGGGAAATGGGACTTGGGGACAGGGCTTGCCGCGGCCTGGGGACGGCAAGCCGCCCCCCTACACCGCGGGTCCGTGCTGTCGGCGGTCAGAGACCGCGCCCGCAGCCGCCATCGCGGGCGGCGTATGGATTGTCGGCGTTGTCTGCGTCTCATACGTCTTGGACAATTTATAAGTTGACTTGCCCGCGGCCCCGAAGGCATATTTCGATCGGCGCGTCGCGCCACGCGACGCGCCGGTTGTTCTTTACCCCTCTTTCGTCACTCCCCCCGATCCGAACATTAGAATCCAGTATCCAGAGCCCAAGAACGCGCAAGAATCCTGCGTGGTGAACCGGGCCTAACGTCGAAAACCGGTCCACGATTCAACGCGCCCGCCCAGGGACCTAAGCTACAAGGCCCGCTATTTATGCGGGGACGCGCGATTTGGAACCATATCGCGGCCCCGGGAAGCAGAAAGCCGCGGCGTGCCGGCAGCTGAGGCCCCGCACCAACGGGCTGCGGCGTTTTTAATGAGATTGCAGATCAAAAATGGTAGCGCAGCGGTGGTTGGCCTCGCCAAGCGGCGCTACGCGGCGCGAGGGATGAAAAATGTGGCAGCGCAGGGCCGCGCGGCCTCCGTTAAATCAGAAAATGGCGACGTAAAGCCATCACAACAAGGTACAAGCCATGTGCATTTTCTTACCCAAAACGAACCCAAGGTTATTGAAAACAAGCCAGATCATGAAAAACGAACCCAATTTTAATGCGCGAATTTGATTTAAATGGCTGAAAACATATGAGATGCACGAAAAAAACGAACCCAATCAAGCTAAACAATGTTTAATCAAATAGATACAGTGAAGACCGGAGGCAGATTAGAGAGACTTGCCGGGGTGGCGATGGGCGGCAAGGCTGCGGGTTCGCAGGGTGACCGGGGCGCCGTCAACGCGCCTGAAGGGCTGCGCCGGGTCGCTGCGGGAAAGCATCTAATAAACTGGAATATGGGCATTTACACATTCGGAAGGCACTCGCGGCGGCGTTTGACACGCCCTGCAAAATACGCGTATTGTCAAAAGTGATGCAGTACGCGCGGGAGTCAGTTTCTCCATGAACGTTTTCCCTTTACAGACAGCCTTGAAAACGATGCGCCAGTTTGCCTGGGTCTGCATTTTTTTGCCTTTGCAGGCCGCTGAGGAGATTCTGGTGGGTGGCCAGGCCGTGATCGAGGGCGTGATGATGCGCTCGCCGCATTCATTTGCGGTTGCGGTGCGCCGGGCCTCGGGCGATATGACGGTAACGCGCGATGGCATCAACCGGCCTTCGGAGAAGTATCCCTGGCTGCGTCTGCCGGTTTTACGCGGCCTGGGAGTGCTGGGCCAGGCGATGGTGCTGGGCATCCGGGCGTTGCGCTTTTCCGCCCAGGCGGCGCTTGAAAGCGGCGAGCAACCCACGCCGGAAAAGGGCGCGCGCAAACCTGAGCTGAGCAACACGCTGCTGACGGTGAATCTGCTGGTTTCGCTGGCCTTTTTTGTGCTGTTCTACAAGTTTTTGCCGCTTTACCTGGCCACGAATCTGCAGCGCCATTACAGTGCTTTCCACAACTTTGTGGCCTTTAATTTTGTGGATGGCATCATCCGCATTGTGCTCTTCCTGGCTTTTCTGTGGCTGCTGTCGCGCTCCAGGGAGATTCAGCGGGTGTTCGAGTATCACGGCGCCGAGCACAAGGTGGTGTGGGCCTACGAAAAAACCGGCCGCCTGGAACTGGCCGAAGCGCGCGAGTGCACGCGCTTCCATCCGCGCTGTGGCACCAGCTTTCTGCTGGTGGTGATGGTGATTGCCATGCTGCTGTACCTGTTTTTGCCCTTCCAAACCTTTGTGGCGCGCCTGGTGTGGCGGATTGCGCTGCTGCCGGTGATTGTAGGCGTATCGTACGAATTCATCCGCTTTGCCGCCCGCTCCAGGGGTTGGATCTGGCGCTGGGCCTCACAGCCCGGGCTGTGGCTGCAGCGGGTTACCACGCGCGAGCCGGATGACAGCCAGCTTGAAACCGCAATCAAGGCACTGGAAAGCGCTCTGGACCTGGAGCGCGTGCGCGGCGGCGAGATGGTTATTGCCTGATGGAGCGCGGCAAGAGCCGGGAGGCGTGGCAAAAACTTTGTGGTGCCCGGATCGCGGACGCGGAAACGCTGCTTGACGGCGGAAGATTCGACGCCGCCTACTACCTGGCCGGGTACGCCGTTGAATGCGCGTTGAAAGCACGCATCGTTCGGTTGCTGGAAGGCTATTTTCCGCCAAAGCAGAGCCTGTGGATTCACGATTTGGAGAGGTTGGCGGTCCTGGCCGAGCTTAAGGAAGAGTTTGAGGCTACATCAAAGGCGGACCCGCTGTTTGCGGATCAATGGGATACCGTGAAGCAGTGGTCGGAGAACAGCCGCTACGATTCTCAAGACCCGAGGGTGGCGAAAGATATGCTGAAGGCTGTTCGCGGAGTGACCCAATGGTTAAGAGAATATTTGTGAGTGATGCGCGCGGGCAGGGAGAGTTTGTAGAAGAGGGCGAGAGGCTTGTAAAAAAGCTCGAAGAAAAGAACTTTCCCATAACCGCGGCATTCTGGCGCGTCTCTGAAGAAGAGAATCATTTGAGGCTCGTGATAGTTTCACCGTTTGTAGGGCGCGAAGGTCCGCTAGAAACCTACGCGTATATCAGGAAGGCGGTAGAGGAACTGGGGAGTTCCGTGCACTTTGGCCTTGGTGATATTTCGGTCATGAGCCCTTTAGGGTCGCAGTTTACGGATCTGCGAAGAGCTCTGCAAGGCTCTGGTATCAAGGAATTCACCGCCACGGAGGCCGCGGCGCCGTCGCGCTGGCTGGAGTCTGATAGTTTCACTCTTTACCTTTACCGATGGAACCCGGACTTAATCAATGCGGCCTGAAGAATTCTTCCGGCGGAATGTGATTTATGCAATTTCTTGATCAGCTCGCTGAGGTTGAAAAAAAATACGAAGCGCTGAACGCGCAGCTAAGCGACCCGAAGGTGCTGGCCGACGCCGCGCTGTATCAGAAGACGGCAAAGGCGCAGGCGGAGCTGCGCGAAGTGGCGGAAAAGTACGGCGAGTGGTCAAGACTCCGCAAGCAGTTGGACGAGGCCAGGGCGCTGCTGGCGGAGTCTTCATCGGACGCGGAGATGAAGGCCATGGCTGAAGAAGAGCAAGCCAGCCTGGAGTCGCGCCTGGAGACGGCGGAAGCGGAGTTGAAGGTGCTGCTGCTGCCGCGCGATCCGAATGACGAAAAGAACGTGGTGCTGGAAATCCGCGCCGGCACCGGCGGCGATGAGGCCACGCTTTTTGCCGAGGAAGTGTTCCGCATGTATTCGCGCTATGCGGAATCGCAGGGATGGAAGGTGGAAGTGCTTTCCTCCAGTCCCTCGGCGGTGGGCGGGCTGAAGGAAGTGATTGCCGGCATCGAGGGGCAGAAGGTTTACAGCCGGCTGAAGTATGAAAGCGGCGTGCACCGCGTGCAGCGCGTGCCGGCCACTGAGCAGCAGGGGCGCATCCACACCTCCGCCATTACCGTGGCCGTGCTGCCTGAAGCCGACGAAGTTGAAATTGAGATTGACCCCAAGGACATCCGCGTTGACACGTTCTGCTCCTCGGGGCCGGGCGGCCAGTCCGTTAACACCACCTATTCCGCGGTGCGCATCACCCATATTCCCAGCGGCACCGTCGTTTCCTGCCAGGACGAAAAGTCGCAAATCAAGAATCGCGCCAAGGCGCTGCGCGTGCTGCGCTCGCGGCTGTATGAAATGAAGCTGCAGGAGCAGCAGAAGGCGATCACCGAGGAGCGCCGCGCCATGGTGGGAACAGGCGACCGCAGCGAAAAGATTCGCACCTACAACTTTCCGCAGAATCGCGTGACGGATCATCGCATTGGATTAAACCTGCACCAGTTGGAGCGGGTGATGGACGGACGGCTGGACGAATTTATCGACGCTTTGACTTCGTACTACCAAACCGAAAAATTGAAGCAATCAAGCCTGGGTGGCACCGAGGAGCCTGTGCGCCTTGCCGATGCGGCTTCGTGAAAAGCTTCGCGAGGGGATACAGTTTCTCGCGTCGCGACGCGTGCCCTCTGCTGAAGCCTCCGCCGAACTCCTGCTGATGCATATAACCGGAATGGGCCGAGGCGATTTGTACAGCCACGGGGAAGATGAACTGGGCAGCGAGGCAATTGAAAATTATCACCGCCTGCTGGAGGCCAGGGCGGGCGGCATGCCGGTGCAGTACCTTACCGGGCGCCAGGAGTTCTGGGGGCTGGAATTCGAAGTGACTCCGGAAGTGCTGATTCCGCGGCCGGAGACCGAGTTGTTGGTTGAGACGGCGCTTGAACTGCTAAACGCCGCGCCCGGCGACAACCGCAAAAGCCAGGGTGGGGCGGGGCGCGAACGCGGTTGGCGCATTGCGGATGTTGGCACAGGATCAGGCTGCATCATCCTGTCGCTGGCTTCCGAGCTGCCCCAGGCCCATCTGATGGCCACCGACCTTTCCGCCGCAGCCATTCAGGTGGCGCGGCGCAACGCCCGCCGGCTGGGCTTTGAAGCGCGCGTCAGCTTTTTCGCGGGCGATCTATTGGGACCGCTTACGGGCGGCGGCGCAGATACCGCTTTGGATATGATCGTCTCCAATCCGCCTTACGTTTCGCGCCAGGAACTGGAGAATGTAGAGCCGCAGGTTCGCAATTTTGAGCCGCATTTGGCGCTGGGAGGCGAAGAGGATCCTTTGGCCATTTACGGGCGACTTTTTCAGCAGGCGTGGCGCGTGCTGAAGCCGGGCGGCTGGATGCTGGTGGAAATCGGCTATGGACGGCGCGAGCAGGTGACTCAAATGCTGAGCCGCGGATGGCAGCAGGTGGAAGTCAGGCCGGACCTGGCGGGGATTCCGCGCGTGGTGGTGGCGCGGCGGCCCTAGCCGCTCCGCCTCGCTCTGAGACAGCGGCGATTTCTGTGAGGCACGATGGTGCGCCAGATTCTTCACGTGGATATGGACGCCTTCTACGTGTCGGTGGAGGAACTGGAAAACCCCGGCCTGATCGGCAAGCCGGTGATTGTGGGAGGCGATCCGGAGGGCCGCGGCGTGGTGGCATCCGCCAGCTATGCGGCGCGCAGGTTTGGTGTGCGCTCTGCCCAACCCCTGCGAACCGCCAAACGGTTGTGTCCGCAGGCCATTTTCCTGCGCGGCAATTACTCCAGGTACCAGGACTATTCCAACAGGCTGCACAAAGTCTTCAGCCACTTTACGCCCGTGGTGGAGATGGCTTCGGTGGATGAAGCCTATCTGGACCTGACCGGCTGCGAGCGCCTGCACGGGCCGCTTTTGCGGGCTGCCGGCGCGCTGATCCACTCGGTAAAGGAGCAAACGGGCCTGAACTGTTCGGTGGGCGCTTCAACCTCGCATCTGGTCTCAAAAATCGCCTCCGACCAGGCCAAGCCGCACGGCCTGCTGTGCATTTTCCCGGGCTGCGAGGCGGCCTTCCTTGCCCCGCTGCCCATCAGCCGCATGCCGGGCGTGGGGCGCGTCACAGAGCCGCGGTTGCACCGCCTGGGCATCCGGAAAATTGGCGATGTGCAGCGCATGAGCCCGGACGCACTGCGGAGGAACTGCGGCAGGTTTGGAGAGTGGCTTTACACCAAAGCGCAGGGGCGGGATATTGATGCGTACGCCTACCGCGAGGAGCCGCGCTCCATCAGCCATGAAACCACCTTCGACCAGGATACCAGCGATGCGGTCAAGCTGGATCGCACCCTTTCGGACCTGGCGCAGCGCGTGGCGCGGCGCCTGCGGGCGCAGGGGCTTTACGCGCGCACCGTGGGCATCAAGCTGCGCCGTGCCGACTTCAGCACCCTCACCCGCGACCTGACGCTGAACGAGCCCACGCAGCTTGACTCCGCTCTGTACGCCGCCGTGCACGGGCTCTTTTGGCGCGCTTATCAGGCGGGAACGCTGGTGCGCCTGGTCGGGGTAAGGGCCAGTAACCTGGAAGACGCCGCACCGCAGCCCGATCTTTTTACCCGCGAGCAGAACCAAAGAATGGGGCGGCTGCTGCAAACGGCGGATCAGCTTCGGGAGCGCTTCGGATTTGAGGCTGTGCACCTGGCGCGCTCCCTGCCGCCACCCGGGGAATGTCACCCGCGTCACTCTGCCGGTCCGCAGCGCCTGAGCCGGATCAAGAGGCCTAAACGATCATGAAGACCGCATATCTGGATATTGAAACCAACTATACGGGCAAGTTTCCGGAAGGCGATCAGCGCCTGTTCAAGGACTTTGCGAACCACCGGCTTACCGTGCTGGGCATCCGTGTGATGGGCGAAGGCGTGGACCAGGTTATTCAGCTTGTGGGCGACGAAATCACCCGTGAAAAGATGCTGGAGCTTCTGAATGGGGTTGGATTGCTGGTAACTTACAATGGCCGCTCCGTGCCTGACGCGGTGAAGGGTTACATCGGGTTCGATTTCCCGGTGATTGCCGCGCAACTGGGCGTGACTCTGGATCGCATGTTCAAGCACCGTGACCTGGCGCCGTTGTGCTGGAAGCACGGCCTTTACGGAGGCTTGAAAAAGGTTGAGGCAAGCCTGGGCATTAAGCGCCAATTGCCCGGCAAGGATGGCAAATGGGCCACCGAGGTGTGGCGGCGATACCAGAAGAATAAGGATAAGAGCTGTCTGGTGGAGTTGCTGGCCTATAATCGCGAAGACGTGGAGATGTTGTTCCAGGTTGAGCAGGCGCTTGAGGGAAGGACAAAGCGGCACGGCGCTTGACCTCGCCTGCTTTTGAACCGCGCGCTCGCGTGGCACGGCCATCCTGGCCGTGGTTACGGGCGGGACGCCCGTGCCACAGGTAAAACTGTGTCACTACCTGTCGGATCCACGGTTTTGACCTTTGACGTTTCTTGCTAGAATCGAGGGCGCGATTCCGGGCATTTGGGGGTCAGGAGAAGTCAATTGAAGCGCTACGGCGAACATCGTTTTCCCGGCAAGTTGTTTATCGTGGAAGGCATCGACGGATCGGGCAAATCAACCCAGCTTTCTCTGCTGGATCAGTGGCTGCGCGGTGAAGGGTATGGCGTAGTCTTCAGCGAGTGGAACTCTTCGCCCCTGGTGCGCGAAACCACCAAGCGCGGAAAGAAAAAGCTGATGCTGGGGGCGTCAACCTTTTGCCTGATCCACGCCACGGATTTTGCCGACCGCATGGAGCACCACATCATCCCCCTGCTCAAAGCGGGAGCGGTGGTGCTTTGCGACCGCTATATTTACACCGCCTTCGCGCGCGATGTGGTACGCGGCATGGAGCCGGCCTGGGTGCGCGAACTCTACGCCTTTGCCGTAAAGCCCACGGTTGCCTTCTACTTCCGCGTGCCTCTGGAAGTCGCCATGAAGCGCATCCTGATTGGCCGCGCGGGATTTAAGTTTTACGAGGCGGGCCTGGATCTGGGATTAAGTGACGACGCGGAAGAAAGCTTCCGCCTGTTTCAGGGACGCATTCTGGAAGAGTATGACCGGATGATTCCGGAGTATGATTTGACGGTGATTGATGCCACCCAGCCCATCGAATTGCAGCAGGCGCAGATGCGCCAGATTGTAAAGTCGCGGCTGGTTCAATCCAAGCGATTAAGGGTAGCGCCTTGAGAGAAACCTATGGAGTTCTGCTCCCCCACCTGAACCTGGAGGAGCTGACCGGAAAACTGATTGTAATCGAGGGAACCGACGGCGTGGGCCGCTCAACCCAGATCAGCCTTTTGAGGCCATGGCTGGAGCAGCAGGGACGCGCCGTGGCCGATACCGGCATGACCCGCTCCGAACTGGCTGGCCGGGGCATCAAGCAGGCCAAGGAGGGCCACACCCTGGGCCGCATCACCCTCACCCTGTTTTACGCCACGGACTTTGCGGACCGCCTTCGCAACCAGATCATCCCCGCTCTGCGCGCCGGGTTCGTAGTGCTGACTGACCGCTACATCTATTCCCTGATGGCGCGCGCTCTGGTCCGCGGCCTGGATCCCGCCTGGGTGCGCAATCTTTACCGTTATGCGCTGAAGCCCGACGCTGTTTTTTATCTTCGCATCGGAGTGGACGACCTGATTCCTCGCGTGGTTTTTTCGCGTGGTTTTGATTACTGGGAATCGGGCATGGATTTGCACCCGAGCGAGGACATGTATGAGAGTTTTCGAAAGTATCAGACCGGCCTGCTGGCGCAGTTTGAGCGCCTGGCGGAGGAATATTCTTTTGAGATCATTGACGCCTCCTCCAGCGTCAACTCCATCTCCGAACAACTTAAGGCGGGCATCAACCGGGTGCTGGGCGGCTCGCCCGGCGATCCCATCTATAACATTGTGGCGCCCCCGGAGGTTATTGAATCACCCGCCGCGCCGGATGGCGTCGCAGCCGCGCGCACCACGGCAAAGGAGTAAGTTAAGCAGGCAAGGCGGTGAAGCTTAGGCGGTTGCCTGCCCGGCCAAAGTCTTCAATGTATCCTCAACCCAGGCCTCGATCATGCCTGTCTTCTCATCGCTTAGCGCCCGCTTCAGCGTTCTCTCCTCAAATGACTTCTTCGCGGCGCGTTGGCTCCTGATCAGTCGCAGTACCGCTGCCGCGGTGTCCAGTTGATCGCGGAGAAACTTGCGGCGGGCGGCCAGTTCGGTCAGCATCACGCCGGTCACTTCCAGGTCATGCCATTCGCCCAGGGTCTGCTGCATGGAGCGCAGGCCGGCCAGCACGGTCGCTGCGCCGTGTTGCTTAAGCTGGTGCAGCGCCTCGGTAAGGTAACGCAGGCGCTTGGTGGCAATGCGCAATTCGTGTATCCCCAGGCGGGCGTGACTCTGGCGAGCGCCTTCCAGCCGGTCGTGGAACGTAGTCCAGTTGCGCTCCAGTTCGTTCTTCAAGCGCTCATTCAAGTTCTCCGCAGTCACTTGGTCGCCTTCTTCAGGCTGCCCGTTGCCGCCCGTCCCCGGCGCGGATGTAAGCCAGGGTTTAAGGCGCAAGTAAAGGGCTGCCAAATGCTGGCGGCTGATCTCCTCCGTAGCCTTTCTGAAATTCCGTTCGCGTTGCTTTTCCACGTAGCGGTAAAAGGCCTCCCAGGCGGCGGCGTGGGGGGGCTTTTTCGCACTCAGCGCTTCCTTGGCGTGCTGCAGCAAAACGTCGCAGTTTCGCACATCGGAAAGGACGCTCCGGCAGCGGCGCACCCGCTTCCGAATGCGCGCGACCTCGCGCGGCTGAGGCGCCGGAAACATTAAATCCAGCATCTGCTGCAGGCGCCGCGTGGCAATGCGCATGTCGTGGATCGCATCGGGGTCGTCGCCGCGCAGCACCTTGGGCTCCAGCGCCATCAGCCGGTCAAGCTGGCGCATCGCCAACGCCTGGATTTCCCTCCACGGCACTTGCTGTCGTGCGCCCTCCGCCTCCGGCTTGTTCCCATTTTCGGAGCGCTCATGCTCTTCCGCCGGCGCTGAAGCCGCATCGCTTGCCGGCGCTATCGCGTGACTGGCAACCACAAACTCACCTCAGGGGTGGATAGTGAATCCCTGTATATGAACCTTCAATCCCTTCCACAGGGAGTAAACCACCCGCGTCTTTCCGCCTGTCTGAACCTTCTAATATATTCCCGCAATCGGCAACCTGCAACCGCACTGCGGGAGCCATCTGACCATACTTTTGCGGCGCAATGCCGCCGGGCGGGCGGATACTCCAGACAAACGGCGTTCAGGCGCCGCGAAGACGGCGTTCAGTTGTGGCATCATGGGGCGGTGAGTTATTCGCGATTCGACACGACGAAAGGAATGAGCCAGGTGGAGACCCTGAATACCAGCCAGCTTTCATCCCGGCTGCGCGAACGGCTTTCTGAGACGGCAATGCTGGATCTTACGAAGCGGTTGATCGCGATTGCTTCGGAAAATCCGCCCGGGAACCAATACGAGGAAAGCGCAAAGACGCTCGCCGAAGAATTGGAGAGTCTCCGCTTCGATGATGTTAGGCGTGCAGGGTTGTGTGTACTCGCGTCGGCTGGAACTGGCCCGCGAACGCTTTATTTCAGTGGTCACTATGATGTTGTTCCGGCGCAGAGCCGCGATCAGTTTCAGCCGCGCGTCGAAGGCGCAAATTTGTTCGGCCGTGGCTCGTCGGATATGAAAAGCGGCCTGGTGGCGATGATCCATGCCGCGGCCGCGGCGCGTGATGAAGGGCTTCTTAAAAACGGCCGGGTAGGAATCGTGTTGGTGCCCGATGAAGAAACCGCAGGTCCGCGCGGGTCTCGCCATCTGGATGCATGCGGGCTGCTGGGGAAAGACGGGATGGGTATGTTAACGCCGGAGCCCACCGGCGGCGTGATTTGGAACGCTAATCGCGGAGCCATTTCGATGCGCGCCACCCTGCGCGGCAAGGCAGCGCACGTAGGCCGGCAATTCGAAGGCGTGAACGCGTTCGAGGGCGCCCTGCCGGCAATAACACGGCTTCTCGTAATCAAAAAAGAGGTGGAGCTTCGCGAGACGCAACACAACATCGCTCCGGCGGCGGCGCGAAAATCCATTCTGATGCTCGGCGGCCGGGCTGAGGCGGGGACGAATTTCAACGTGACGCCTGATTTCTGTTCCTTCACAATTGACCGCCGCATCAATCCTGAAGAAAACCTCGAAGAGGAAAAACGCCGATTGCGCGACGCGCTGGAAGGTTTCGAAATTGAGACGCTTCAGGAGCAGCCCGCGACGGCAACTCCGGCGCGAGATCCGCTTGGCGTCGTTCTGGCGCGTCACATAGCCAGCCTGACCGGTAAAGAACCCGAGTTCGAAATGTGCCCTGGCCTGCTCGAAACGCGATTCTATGCGGCTCACGGCATTCCCGCGTTCGCCTATGGACCGGGATTGCTTTCCGTGTCCCATGGACCCAATGAGTTCGTTCCAATCCGCAACATTGCCCAGTGCGCGATGATTTACGCGCTTACGGCGGCGGCGGTCTTGCGCTAGCCGGGCATGCGTGCCATTGCCCACAGGCGCCCTGGAGTGCGGGAGCTTGTTCCCGCTTTGGAATGCCGCGGGGTCTCTTCCCCGGCTCCGCCGGGTGGCCGCCGTCTTTGCGTAGGGCCGGGCTTCAGCCCGGCACGGCTGGGGCGCGTGCTGGGTTTCGCGTTCCGCGGTTCAAAGCCCCGGAGGGGCGGCATAATTTAGCCCAGCGCGGCAGCGCTGGGATGGCTAGCCAAAATGAGATTCCCGCCAGCCCCGGCAGGGGCGGCATCCTATGGCCCACGGCGCGAGCCGTGGGAGAAGCACGTTCCATAATAGGTTCTTGAGCGCCGTAGGCGCGGCATCTCCCAGCCCGATTTCTGCAAACGCACGATGGATGCCGCCCCTGACGGGGCTGAATGAAGATCATTTTGTGCCCGGCTGTCCCATGGCTTACTCCATGGGCTATAGGATGTCGCCCTTTCAGGGCTCAAGGCAGCGTGCCCGAACCCACGTGGCACAAACCCGCGCCGTTTCATAAACCAAAACCTTCGCGCTACCCCCCTTTGGAGTGCGGCGGCTTGCCGCCGCCTTCCCGGGGCAGGGCTTGCCCTGCC